>OHDH01000062.1_pt1 | contig 90206 bp, 53 predicted proteins | sample 1566921 | NCBI WGS metagenome assembly OHDH01 (sample SAMEA3879585, study PRJEB24766) | human gut metagenome | biome: human-associated habitat; feature: feces | place: USA | collected 1985/1987
AATATATTTTCCGGTCCGAAAATAAAAATCAAGCCGGCTTTTTTCGGACGGTTACTTTACAAATAATTATGTGTACCAATATGTATATTCACGAAACGAGTTGCCCTTATGATGATAATGGTATCTTAGAGGTGTTTTTTCGTAGTAGTCGCAACTATAGACTATATAAAATGCTCAAGCATCGGTTATTAGACGAATATAAGCGCATAACTTCATTTCATCACGGATTCTCTAAAATAGAATATAGCTATTCTATTGCTGAACAGATATTATTAAACGAGTATTTCTTGTGGTTAAATCATAATGATTTAAATGAGCTCGAAATATTTTTAGAATCATATGCAGATTGTATAGCGGAACGATTGGTTTATTATGCCAATATTTTCGTTTATGAGCATGACGACGATTCCTACAACAAGGTTAACTCTGGAAACATCGAAGAAAAGACAAAAGAAGTAGCTGAAAGATTATTACGTCCAGCATTAATACGAAGAACTCGGGAAATCAATGCGTCTAATAGTAATAAAGGAATTTATAATTCCTTTACAGGAGAATCTGTGAGGTCAAATAATGGGACCTATTACATTGATGATTTCCGTTAGTCCATATTGTTAATCACTGTGAAGAATACGAGTTTTACATATATGATGATACGGAAGTTTTTGTATTGGAGATGAATTGCTCGGCAATTTGTGGGTCAATGTAAAAAAACGGTTGTTAATTTTTTAGGCTTAGATATGTTCGAGTAGAATGAGTCCATGATTTTGGGAATCATTTCCCCCATAAGTAATTGACATGCTGCATCTTGTTAAAGGTCATTGATGTCAATCCACAAATTACGTGCCTAAAAATAAATTTACACTCGGGTAGATTTTTAACATTTCAACCGGGTTTTGCAGCTGACCCCAATTTGTATAGATTTTTGTATATATATAAAATCAAAACCGCTACAAGTCGTTGACTTGCAGCGGAATTAACTTTATTTTTGGCGGAGAGAGAGGGATTCGAACCCCCGGAGGTGTGACCCTCAACGGTTTTCAAGACCGCCGCAATCGACCACTCTGCCATCTCTCCTTGTGTATGTGGTTTTGTCGCTTTAATCGGATTTTAACCCGATTTATTACGACTGCAATTTCTGAACCTGAGGCAACCGCTATTGCCGTCCTTCATTGCGAGTGCAAAGTTATGGCATTTTTTTCAATTATCCAAATTTTGGATTGTATTTTTAGCCGTTTTTTCGTATATTTGTCCTTAATTCATTCTTAAATTCATCACTTACCATGAAAAAAGCGTTGTACACGTTAAGCATATCCTTAGGCGTGGCAGTAAGCATGGTGCTTCCGGCCACAGAAACGACAGCCGCCACCATACCTCTTGACATCACTTCCTGCAAAGGCGAAAACTTCAACGGCGGATGGAGTTTCCGCCTCGGCGACATCAACGGCGCCGAAATGTCCGGGTTCAACGACTCCGGATGGCGGCGCCTCACATTGCCCCACGACTGGGCCATCGAAGGTGACTTCAGCGAAGACAATCCCTCTGGTGCCGGAGGCGGAGCATTGCCCGGAGGCACGGGCTGGTACCGCAAGAGTTTCAATGTCACGGCTGACGACCTGGGGAAACGCACCTTCATTGACTTCGACGGTGTCTACATGAACTCATCGGTATATATCAACGGCCGTTATGCCGGGGGACGCCCCTACGGCTATGCATCATTCAGCATCGATGCTACCAAATTTCTGAATGAGGGAGACAACATTGTCGCCGTGAAGGTCGACAACGCCGAGCAGCCCAATTCACGTTGGTACTCCGGCTGCGGAATATACCGCAACGTATGGCTGCGACACGAAAACGAAGTATGCATACCCAAAGACGGCACATATATCACCACCGACGGCGACAACATCGACATACGCGCCACGATAGAAAACACGACGGATGCGCCACGCACCGTGCGTATGGTGACTACCGTCAGCGACAGCAAAGGCAAAAAACTTGCATCTAAAAAGACGTCGGTCACCGTCGGCTGCGGCAGCGACACCGTCATAGCCGCCACTCTCCGGGTGAAGTCGCCGCAACTGTGGAGCCCCGGTTCTCCCGCGCTCTATACCGTCACAACCGAACTCTTCGACAGCAAAGGCAGGCAACTCGATACCGACGTCACCCGCACCGGTTTCCGCACATTCCGCTTTGACGCCGACAAAGGATTCTTCCTCAACGGCAATCACATGAAGCTCAACGGCGTGTGCCTGCACCACGACGCCGGAGCACTCGGCGCCGTAGTCAACCGCGCGGCTATCCGCCGTCAGCTCACCATGCTCAAAGATATGGGATGCAACGCCATACGCTGCACCCACAATCCTCCCGCGCCCGAACTTCTCGACCTATGCGACGAAATGGGATTCCTTGTGATGGACGAAGCCTTCGACATGTGGCGCAAACGGAAAACCACCTACGACTACGCCCGTTATTTCAACGAGTGGCACGAACGCGACCTCGACGATTTCATACGCCGTGACCGCAACCACCCTTCCATAATAGTATGGAGCATCGGCAACGAAGTGCTTGAACAATGGAACGATGCAGGCGCCGACACCCTTTCACTTGCCGAAGCCAACCTGATACTCAACTTCGGGCACTCCCCCGAGCAGCTCGCGGCCGACGACGGCACAATGTCGGTCAACTCCCTGCTCACCAAAAAACTTGCCGACCGGGTGCGCGCCCTCGACCCGCAGCGCCCCGTGACCGCCGGCTGCAACGAGGCCGACCCCGGCAACCATCTTTTCCGTTCGGGCGCACTCGACATCATCGGCTTCAACTACCACGACAGCTGGTTTGCCGGCGTACCGCAGAACTTCCCCGGCAAACCGTTTGTCATCACCGAAAGCGTATCGGGACTGATGACACGCGGTTTCTACATGATGCCCTCCGACCAGTTCTATATCTGGCCCGACAGCTGGGACCGTCCTTTCCACCACGACTCAATGTCATGCTCCTCCTACGACAACTGCTACGTGCCCTGGGGCAACTATCACGAGGGCACGATGAAACACGTGCGCGACAACGACTTCATTTCAGGCCAGTTCGTATGGACGGGATTCGACTACCTCGGCGAGCCTACCCCCTATCAGTGGCCGGCACGCAGCAGCTATTTCGGCATAATCGACCTCGCCGGATTCCCCAAGGACGTCTATTACCTTTACCAAAGCGAGTGGCAGAACGACACCGACGTACTCCATCTCTTCCCCCACTGGAACTGGACCGAGGGTGAGGAGGTCGACATCTGGGCCTACTACAACAATGCCGACGAGGTTGAACTGTTTCTCAACGGCGAGTCGCTCGGCACCGCGTCAAAGACTCCCGACTGCCTCCACGCCGTATGGCGCATACCGTTTGCTCCCGGCACACTTACAGCCGTAAGCCGGCGCGACGGAGCCGAAGTGGCCCGCGACACTGTCACGACAGCAGGGACTCCGCACAGTCTGCGTCTGACACCCGACCGCACCGTCATCGGCGCCGACGGCACCGACCTGTGCTATCTCACGGTCGAGGTTGTCGACGCCGACGGCAATCTGTGTCCCCTCGCCGACAACGAAATCACATTCAGCGTCGACGGCACCGCATTCAACGCCGGAGTCGACAACGGCTGCCAGTTCTCCCACGAGCGGTTCAAGTGCGACAGGCGCAAGGCTTTCTATGGCAAAGCGTTGCTCATCGCGCAGAACGACGGCCGCGCCGGACGGTTCACCGTCACCGCCACATCGCCCGGACTCAACCCCGCGTCGCTGTCACTCGCATCCGAATAAACATCCGTAGATTAAACTTTTTGACATTGAGATTGTCATAATGTTATGAGAAAATTTTTATTCATACTGTTTTTTGTAGCAGGCATAGCCCTTGGCGGACATGCCGACGTGACCGGCGGAGAGTCGGTCAACTACCGCGTGATGTATAAATGGGGGCTCGTCAACAAGCAGGCCGGACGTGTCAACCTGTCGACGCGCCGTGCCGGTTCAGGCGCCATTGACGCGCGGCTCGTGGCACGCTCCGAGAAATGGGCCGATGCTTTCTACAGCGTCCGCGACACCCTCCTCGGCCGCATGAACATCGTGACCATGGAACCGTCGTACTACGAGAAAATCACCCACGAGGGGGGCGAATACAAGCGCGACCTCATCAACTACACCCGCAAAGGCAACCACGTGTCGGCCACCTGCAAGCGCTGGAAACAGAAATCGAAGAAAAAACCGCTCACCGAGTCGGAAATAAAGCTCGAAGCCGAAGGCCTCACCCTCGACATGCTCAGTTCGTTCTACTACATGCGCTCGCTCGACTACGCCGCGATGAAGCCGGGCGACAAAAAAGAACTGACAGTTTTCTCGGGCAAACGCAAGGAACGCCTCACCATCACCTATCACGGCCGCGAGAATGTCAAAATCGACAAGGAGGAATACCCCGCCTATAAAATCTCATTCAGTTTCACCGGCGAAGGGGGCAAAAAGACATCCGACGACATGGAGGCCTGGATTTCGACCGCTCCCGACAAAATCCCCCTCAAACTCGAAGGCAAACTTCCCGTAGGCAAAGTGCAGTGCTTCTACATGAAATAATCCCCCTCCCCCGCCCTGCATGACCGGGCATTGTTAATATCTTTTGACGAATTTATTTGTTGATGGTAATGAAAAGTTTTATCTTTGGTAAAATTTTTCATTACCATTCACACACATATACCGCCGACCATGAACCGCAAAGGCAAACTCTACTTCAGATATGGCACAATGGGGTCAGCCAAAACGGCACTGCTCCTTACCACAGCATATAATTTCGAGGAACGTGACATGCGCTATCTTTGCATGAAGCCCGTAATCGACACCCGCGACAAAGAAAACGTAATCAAATCGCGTATCGGCATACAGCGCAAATGCGAATGGATATACCATGACACCGACCTCTACGCCTTCGCTCACGACATGTTTGAGAAAACAATGTCGGTGATTGACTGGTTCCTCATCGACGAAGCTCAGTTCCTCACCGCCGAGCAAGTCGACCAGCTCTCGCGCGTGGTCGACGATTTCGGCTCCAACGTCATCTGTTACGGACTGCGCACCGACTTCCAGTCACATCTTTTCGAAGGTTCGCGCCGCCTGTTCGAAATTGCCGACACAATCGATGAAATCAAATCGACTTGCACCTGCGGCCACAAGACAATCATCAACGCCCGCATCGATGCCAACGGCGACTTCGTAGAGGAAGGCAACCAGGTGGAAATCGGCGGCGACGACCGCTACATAGCCGTATGCCGCAAATGCTGGCGCAATAAACGCATAGAGCAATCCTCACGCGACACCCTCCCATTCATTTAATTCATAATTCACAATTCATAATTCATAATTATCCCCCTCCCGCGCAATAGAGTGTTGCAAAACCCGATTTTAGCTGACCGCGATTAAAAACTGCGGCTACTACACGGCTGATTATCAAGAGGCTTCGCATAGTAGCCGCGGTTTTTAACCGCGGAAAGTTTAGTTTTGCAACACCTTCCGATAATTCACTGATAATCAAAGCCCGTTTTCCGGACGCACAGACCGTGCGCCCCTACTACGTGGAGTCCTGCAACACCCTAATTATGAATTATGCATTATGAATTATGAATTATGAAAATTGCCTCAGTCTTCTTCGAGTTCAATTGAGTCAAGGTCCGCATCGTCGAGCATTTCGTCCATGTCGTCCTCTTCGTCCCGCTCCGGAGTATCTTCCCGCTCCGAAGTCTTCCCCTTTGTCTTCTTGACCTTGGGCTTGCCGCTTTTCTCTGCCTCGGCCAGCGCGGCCATGATGCGCCCCTCGAGTTCGGCGGCGAGTTCGGGATTATCATCGATTGCACGCTTGGCCGCATCGCGACCCTGCGCGAGATTGCTCCCCTCGTAGCGGAACCACGAGCCCGACTTCTGTATAATGTTGTACTCCACGCCTAAGTCAAGTATCTCGTATGACTGCGATATACCTTCGCCGAACATTATGTCGAACTCGCAGCGTCGGAACGGAGGAGCCACCTTGTTCTTCACCACCTTCACTTTCACATGCCGGCCCAGCACATTGTCGCCGTCCTTCACCGACGTACCCGGGCGTATGTCCACCCTCACCGACGAATAGAATTTCAGCGCGTTGCCACCTGTCGTGGTCTCCGCCGGACCGAACATCGACCCGATATTCGCACGCAGCTGGTTGATGAATATGCACGTGCTGTTGGTGCGCGCGATGGCTCCCGTCAGCTTACGCATGGCCTGCGACATCAACCGTGCCTGCAGCCCCATGTTACGGTCGCCCATCTCCCCCTCAAGCTCATTCTTTGGAGTAAGCGCAGCCACCGAGTCAACCACAATCAGGTCGACCGCCGCCGAACGTATCAGCTGCTCCACAATCTCCAGCGCCTGCTCCCCGTTGTCGGGCTGCGCCATAAGCAGTTCGCTGACGTCAACGCCTAATTTCTCGGCGTAAAAACGGTCGAAAGCATGCTCGGCGTCGATGATGGCCGCAATGCCGCCCTGCTTCTGCACCTGCGCGATTGCATGTATGGCAAGCGTCGTCTTGCCCGACGATTCCGGCCCGAATATCTCTATTATCCTCCCTTTCGGGAAACCGCCCACGCCAAGCGCAAAGTTCAGTCCTATCGACCCGGTGGGTATCACCTCGACCTGCTCCGCTGCAGTATCGCCCATACGCATTATCGCACCCCGGCCGAATGCCTTTTCTATCTGACCCATAGCGGCTTTGAGCGCATTGAGTTTCGCATCTTTGCCGTTGGCGGCATCCTTTATCGCCGCGGCCATTTTCTTTGTCTTTTCTGCTGCCATAACTTTTATTTTTTAGAGAGAATTGTATTTCTAAGGGAATAATTGTAATCTTCATCGCAAAGATACGCCCCTACATGGGCATGATTCATTCCCATCGTACAAAATAAATGTTAACGATTCCATTCCAACAGCCCATACGCACGCAATCTTGCTATCTTTGTAAGAAAGAGGATTTCGTGCAACGCAAAATATGAACGAATTTGTAGGGACGCGATTCACGTAAGCTGAGTTGATAGGGGCGGGGGCGTCTCGCCCCCGTGGTAACTTTCAGCGTGTAAATATAATACCACGAGGGCGTGACGCCCTCGCCCCTATCTATGCATCTTAAGTATCGCGTCCTTACACTACGTTGATTATAGTCCCGCCACTTCCTCAAAACAACCCCACAAAAAACAAAACGCCAGGTTAAGTCATGATACGCATAAAAGAAGGATTTCGCGGACAACGCTCCATTGTCATCCCCAAGATGATTACCGACATGCTCGAGCGCGACCCGCTCGGCGCCGCGCTGCATATCACCGACATAGGCTACTACCCCTCCGCTCGCCACCATTTCCGCGAACGCCCCGAGGCACCCGGCCAATTCGTGCTGATATACTGCGTGGAGGGACGCGGATGGTACCGTCTCGGCGACACGCGCCATGAGATAACCGATGGCCAGTTCTTCATTCTCCCGCCCGACCGTCCGCATGCCTACGGCTCCGACGACACATGCCCCTGGACCATCTATTGGGTACATTTCAACGGCACTCTCGCCGCGCAATACGCCGAGGGAATGCACGTGCCGCACCGGATAACTCCCTCCGGCAATTCCCGCATATCCGACCGCATCGCCCTGTTCGAGGAGATTTTCTTCACACTCAAAGCGGGCTACAGCGTCGAAAACCTCCACTACGCCCTTTCGCTCTTCCATCACTACCTCGGCTCGCTGCGCTACATACGCCAGTTCCGTCTCGCCGGAGCCTCGACAGCCGAAACAGCCCATTCCGATACCGACGACGCCTGCCGATCAGCCATAAAATACATGAAAGAGAACCTCGAGCGGCACATCACCCTGGCGCAGCTCGCCCGCTTCACCGGCTACACCCCCAACCATTTCTCCGCCATATTCAAGCGTGCTGTCGGGCATGCACCCATCTCCTACTTCAATCTCATCAAAATGCAGGCTGCCTGTCAGATGCTCGACTCCACCGACATGAACATCAACCAAATAGCGGCCAAACTCGGATTTGAGGACTCCTACTATTTCTCGCGCCTGTTCACAAAAATCATGGGTATGCCACCGACAGCCTACCGCACCACAGAACGCGGCTGACAGCTACGCCCGAGCGGAACGCGCTACTCTATCCTCCCCACAATGCGCAGCGTCACAGGCCGTCCCGGCGCCGACGTGTCCATTACCCTGATTTTCTTGACAAACGGCCCCGCAGGCTGCCCCGACGCATCAAACGCCACCGACACCTCAGCCGTATCACCCGGCTCGACAGGCTCATGCGGATATTTCGGCACGGTACATGCGCACGATGACGCCGCGCCGTATATGCTCACCGCGCTGTCCGACACATTGACCGCCCTGAAGCGGCATTCATGCATATACGACCGCGCGCTCACGCTCCCCACGTCCATCACCGTATCGGCATACTGCAACGCCCTGCCACGCGCCCCGTCAGCCGCCCCGCATGCGATAATGCAGAGCGCCGAGGCCACGACAGTATGTATCCGGCGCCATCTCATCGTGCCGCCATCACCTTTCTGACCGTACGCGAGCCGTCGCCGAGCACTGCCTCAACGACATACACACCGCTACCGCCTACCTGCAACTGAGCGGACGCCGTCATCGGAGCTGTAGCCGCCACACGCCGCCCGGCCACATCGGTCACAGTCAGCGAATCAATGACATCGCCGGCCTCGACCACAATAATCCTGCCGCATACATTCACACTGACACGTGCGCTCTCGTCGGCTGCAACATTGCCGACACCCGACAGCTGATACGCCTCCAGGCGCACACTCTCCACATTCTCGCTCGGCGTGATGGTATATTCGGGCGACTGCACCTCATACGTATTCCTGCGACCTGTCTTAGCCGTGACCGTCACTTTCCACCCCATCCCGGGATTGTCGCTACTGACTGTCATGCCGCGTCCAATCGGCCACTTCCCCTCGAACGTATCACCCTTTGTTTCGATTCCGTTGATACTGATTCCCGACTGTGCCCCGTCTACGCTCACCGCCACCGGCGCCCCGAGCCCGAAATAGCTGCAAATGATACCGGGCATAGCCTCCGTACGCTGCGCGCACCACTGCTTCAGATTGTCCACGCGGTGCACCCACCCCTCATAACTTACCGGATTGCCGTAGCACAAAAGGTGTGCGCGATACTCGGGAGCAAGCTCGTCACGCTGCTCGTCAATAAGCGCCGCCGTGCAGCCCGGACGCAGGAAATCGCCGAGATACACGAAGAAACGGTCGATGAACGGCTCGCGGAACTCCTCCATCGCCGTCATTACCTTGAACAGTTTCACAGCATGATGCGCGTTGCCCTCGCCGATATTGCCGTAGGCATAGTCGCCGGTGTGCAGCACGAAATCAAAATAGTTGAAATCAGCCGGATTTGACGCTAAGAAATCGAGGTCTTTCATAATCCAGCGCCATTTGCCTCCTTCGGCTGTCGGGCGCCACATCACGATATTGTTGCCCGGGAAGTCGGTGTTCGTGGCCCATACGTTGGCGATATACAGGTTGGCGAAATTCTCCACATCGATGGCCTTCTCCATCTGCTCATAGCTCGGATTGCCCTCATACAGGCGCTTCAGCTCCTCGAAACTGTCGGTAGTGCCCGCTTTCAGCTCCTCCCAGTTCTCAAGCATGTCGATGTCCTCCAGCCCGTCGTAACAGTCCTCGACATAATCCTCGTTTGAGCGCTGGCGCAATGCGTATATACCGCGGTATTTGCCGTTGATATAGCATATCACGGGCCGGTAGGCCTGCCAGTCGAGATTGTCGCAGTTGCGGCCGAACAGCGTCTGCACGAACGAGTCATTGATACGCGCCTCGCCGAAACAGTTGCCGCCGTTGCGCAGCACGAATGATTTCGACTTCTTCACGTCGGGCTTGTCGCTCCAGAACGGATAGCTGTATTTCTTCGTGCCGAAACGCTTGTTGGAATACACTGCAAACGATTTCTGCGGCTGGTTTCTCGACCACCCGCCATGTATCCTGAATTCCCCGAGCTGGTTTATGGGACTCTCCTTTCCCGACTCGTAGAAATACTCCACGTTGACCGGACGCCGCCAGTCCTCGTTGAAGTTCGTCCATATCCCCGTATCGGGGTCGTCGACATAGTCCTGGTTGGTGTTCAGCGATATGATCGGAATATCCACCTCGCGCGAATGATAGATATAGGAATGCGTCGTGGCGCGGGGCGATATTGCCTCCGCCGATATAAGTTTGGCACGGAGCATCATCGACTGCGACGACCGCGCGGTAAATTCCCTGTCATAACTCGGAGAGTCAAGTGTCGGCTCGGAGCCGTCGGTCGTCACATACAACCGCGTATCGGCCGGCAGGTCGATGCCTTCGGGAATGCTTATTGTCACCTCCTCGAGTTTCTTCACGTTGTAACGCGCGTTGCCCGTGACCGAAAACACCGGTTCGGGGAGCACCACCGACGTGACGCCCCCGCCGTTGGCGGCGCGGGGCGTCGGTGTCAGCTCATATCCCCACTTGTCGCCGGCATCCTCCGTGCGGCCGTAACCCACATTGGGTGCCGGCATCTTTGGGTACGACACACAGTCGACAATCTCCCCCTGCGGATTGAACAGATACAACTTACCCTTGCCTGAATCAATGCGGAAATCAGTATGATACCCGCTCCCTACCTTGTCGCAATATATGAGATTATATCCTTTTGCAGCGACGCCTACCGAGCCTTTAAGCACAAATGCCTTCTCAAAGTCATCGCTGTCGCCGACACGGTAGTTGGTAAGCCGCACGGCGTTGTCGCTGTCATTATATATCTCGAACCATGAATCCGGGAAATCGCCGCCGGCAAACACGCAGTCGATATTCGACTGCATCAGTTCGTTAATCCACAGTTTGGCGTCGGCCTGTATCCCGACAAACATCAGCGCCACCGCGCCGACAGCATATCTCTTTTTCATGGTCATATACTTGTTACAGCCGGTAGGGACGCAGTGGGGCGGGGGCGTCTCGCCCCCGTGGTATTAATCTCGGAAAATTACACCGAGGGCGAGACGCCCTCGCCCCACTTTATCATCCCCATTGACGGGTATTATATTTACTTTACTTCACTTCCACTTCGCCGCGGAGACGGATATCGTCGGACGATGCGCCCACGTATATCTCGTAACGCCCCTGCGGGGTCACGAAGCCTCCAGTATTCTCGTCCCAGTAACGCAGGTCGGCATACGGGATATTCACCTTGACGGTCTCCGACTTGCCGCGTGGCACGCTGATACGCTCGAATCCGCGCAACTGCTTGATAGGCATATAGGTGCCGGTATCGGGATATTTCACATATACCTGCGCCACCTCGTCGCCGTCACGCTTGCCGGTGTTGCGCACCTTGAAACTGACATCTACGCCGTCGGCGGTTGTGTCCACCTTGAGGTCGCTGTATTTGAACTTGGTATAGCTCAGACCGTAGCCGAATTCATACAACGGCTTGCCCGTGAAATACTGGTATGTGCGGCCCGGACCGTTGGTGAGCGAATAGTCGTCGAACGCAGGCAGGTCGTCCATCGAGCGGTAGAACGTCAAAGGCAGACGTCCGGCGGGGTTATATTTGCCGAACAAAGCCTCGGCCACCGCATTGCCACCCTGTTCGCCGGGATACCATGCATAAAGTATGGCGGGAATATTCTCGTCCATCCAGTTGATGGCAACGGAACTGCCGGCTACCATGACAACCACCGTGTTGGGATTTATTTTGTAGATTTCCTTGATAAACTCCTGCTGGTCGGCGGGCAGTTCAAGAGTATAACGGTCCTGACCCTCTCGCTCTATCGACTTGTCTATGCCCATCACGGCAACAGTGAGATCGGCCTCGGCAGCGGCTTTGCCTGCATCGCCATACAGTTCGATGCGGTCGGTGCTGTCGAGTATGGGAGCACGCCAGAACAGACGTGCGAAGCAGTCGCCACCGCCGTCATAATACTCAACCTTAAGGTCATAGCTTTTGCCGGCTTCGAGATTGACGGTGACATCGTCGGCCGTCGCGGGGCGGCTCACCCATGAGTCAATGAGTTTCTTCCCGTCAACCCACACGCGGCAGCCGTCATCCGATTTCATCGAAAGCACATAGTCGCCGCTTACTGTCGGGCGCAGTTTGCCGGTCCATCTTACCGACATAGGCTGTGACCACGCGGGATCCGGCGGCTGGCAGGAAGGGTCATAATATATTTCCTCATCGGTACGCACTACCGCAGGCGTTCCTTCGAGATTATCGTTGGCATAATATTCAGCTTTCAGTCCGCCCGGGAAGAAATCTTTTGAAATCGGCTCATAACCGGTGGCAAGCGACACCCACGGTGCGTGGATGATTTCCACCTCGTCGCCGACGAGATTCCGGATACCCTGAAGCACCGATACCGGCTCATTGACAGGTGTGCCGCTATAGTCGCCAAACTCGCATCTGTCGGCATTGAGCCCCACCACGGCTATTTTTTTCAGCTTTCGGGCGTTGAGCGGAAGCATATTCTTCTCGTTCTTCAGCAGCACGAGGCTCTGGCGTGCGACCTCAAGTGCAAGGTCCTGATGCTCCCTGCAGCCTACCTTGTTGGGCGAGATGCTGTTGTAGGGATTGAGTTCAGGGTCGTCAAAGAGGCCGAGCAGCATGCGCCCGCGCAGTATATGATAGGCCACGGAATCAATCTCGGCATCGGTCACGCGGTAGTCCTTGTAGGCCTTGATAAGCGGTTCGGAATACACGTTGTCGGCGCACTCTATGTCATTGCCGGCTTTCATCATAAGCACGGCGGCGGTCTCGTAATCGCGCACGAACTTGTGCTGCGTCACCATCCATTGCGGCGCACTGCAGTCGGTCACCACATAGCCCTGGAAGCCCCAGTCGCCGCGGAGCACTTTCTGTATCAGGTAATGGTTGACCGTGCAGGGCACGCCGTTGACGGCGTTGTAGGCGGTCATGATTGACTGTGCCTTACCCTCCTTTATGCACCGCTCGAACGACGGCAGATAGTATTCGCGCAAATCGCGCTCCGAAATCACGGCGTTGCACGACGCGCGGTTGTGCTCCTCGTTGTTGGCCGCGAAGTGCTTGGGTGTGGCCACCGCCTTGAGGTAGCGCGGATGGTCGCCCTGCAGTCCTTTGACAAACTCGGTGCCGATACGGCCTGTCAGATACGGGTCCTCGCCGTAGGTCTCGGGGGTGCGTCCCCAGCGTGGGTCACGCGCCATATTGACGGTAGGCGACCAGAATGTCAGCAGGTCGCTCGACCCGTCGTGCTGCCGCTTACCGAGCCCGAGCGCGTTCCACTTGCCGCGGGCTTCGTCGGAGATGGCTGTCGACATTCTTTTTATCAAGGCGGGATTCCATGTCGCCGCCATGCCTATTGCCTGCGGGAACACAGTGAATTTACCGGGACGCACGATACCATGCAACGCCTCGTTGCCGTGATAAAACTTGTCGATGCCAAGGCGCGGTATGCCCGGCGAGTTATGCGTCATAAGCGACACCTTCTCCTCGAGCGTAAGCCGCGAGAGCAGGTCGTTGACACGTTCGTGGATCGGGGCGGAGGGGTCTTTGTACACCTCCGGCGACTGAGCCTGCGCAAGGCCGTTAGCCGCCAGACTCAATAGCCCGGCTAATATCAGTTTCTGTATTTTCATCGGATTTATTTGATTATCAGTAATATAATGTATTGAACGACTTTGGTTGCAAGGTGACTGTCAGATACTTGTCTCCATTCCTGAGAGTCATTTCCTTGGGCGTGTCCCTGCGGTTCACGGCCACTATCACCTCCTTACCGTCAGGATTGGCAAAGGCGAGCGTATCGTCATCGGCACCCTCAAGCTCCACACGGCTCGCGCCGGGCTCTACATATCTCGCCAGATGCTTCATCAGATAATACTCGGGGTGATACGTCACCTCAAGAGTTCTTGGATTGACTGAAATCAGCGCATTCTGCTTCCAGCCCCACGGACTGACGCCCGTATCGTCAAGCACCATGTTCCAGTACGTGAAGTTGCGCGCGCCGTTGCGCAGATAATGGCTTATCTGCCACCACGTATGCTCGGCGGCGCCCCAGTCGTTGCTGCCGTTGCCGCACTCGGCCTCGGTATGCATCATCTTCAGGTGAGGGTACTCTTTGCTGATATAAGGGATTGCACCCTTGCCGTCCCACTGGAAACCTGCCCCCTTGAAATAACGTGCCGCTTCGGGGTCGTCAAGCGCTGTACGGGTATAGGCCGGATTGTCACGGTTGATCGTGCCGAATATGATTTCGGTGTCTATGCTGTCCTTCTCGAACTGAGGTCCGAGGAAACGACCCACAAAGTAAGCCAAATCCTCCGGTCGCCACGGACAGCTCGGGAATATATGGTTGGAACACGGTTCGTTTTGTATGCATATATTTTCGATATGCACTCCCTCCTTCTCGTAAGCCTTGCAGAATTTCGCGAAATAAAGCGCGTAGGCTTTCAGATAGCCCTCCTGCATCTTGAAGCCCGTGGTAGGCAGTTCGAGGTGGCGTTCGCGCTGCAGTCCGTTATGGTTGACTGCGCCATTGTCATACCCGCTGGCATAGCTGTTGTTGGTCTTCATCCACCCGGGCGGACTCCACGGCGAAGCCCACATCTTAAGCCCGGGATTGATTTTCTGCGCCTCCTTGATATAGCGCAACAGTATGTGGCGGTCGCGCGCAATAGAGAAATTCACCATGTCGAAGTCGTCGATGACATCGTTTAGCGAGTAGAAATTCATCCCGTAGTCACTAGCGCCTATAGGCATGCGGCAGTAATTGAAGCGTGCGCCCTCCTCGCCGAACAGATCCGCCATTATCGCCTGACGCTGTTCCGGCTCAAGGTAGCATAGCATGTCCCAGCCTATTTCATTGAATGTCCCCCCGATACCGTCAATCGTCTGCGCGGTATTTTCCGTCACGGTGACGACGGGTATATTTCCCTCGGGAGCCTTTTCACTCCATTTTATATTCTTCACCTGCTTCCACGGAGCCTTGTCGGTGGTGGTGTACATCTCCACTTTCTGCGCTGATGCGAGACTGCATACCGCCATCGCTATCATAGCGGCTGTACTTAGCTTTTTCATGTAATACATCTGTTGGTTGATTTGCAGTTACTTCTGTTAGCGATTACTCAGTGATTAAAAGCGTATTGAACGATTTTGGCTGTAACGAGAGGTTCATGACGCAGTCGCAACCGAGCGATACCGACATGTTGCGCACCGTCTCGTCGGGATTGAACACCACAATGACACGCGAACCGTCCTCATTCTCAAATGCAGAAAGGTTATAATTGTTTCCAAGCGTGATAAGTCGTTTCGCTCCCGGCTGCACATAGCGGCTGAAATGCTTCATAAGCCAGTACTCGGGAGTGAATGTGGCCTTTTTTGATTTGGTGTCGACCACGACCATGGCGTTCTGTTTCCAGCCCCACGAACTGCGGCAGTCATCGCCGAGCACCATGTTGAAATACATGTACATGCCGGCACCGTCCTCGATATATTTTTTCATCAGCCAGTAGGTGTGTTCGGCCGCGCCCCAGTCGTTGCTGCCGTCACCGCATTCGTTTTCAGTCTGTATGATAGGCAGATGGGGATATGTCTCCGATATTTTCTTCACTATATCCTTTCCTTCCCACTGCACGCCTACACCTTTGATGTATCGGCTCATCGCCTCGTCCGACAGCATCGTCTCCACGTGGTCGAAGCGGTCGGTATTGAGCGTGCCGAGCCACAATTCCACGTCGGGGTGCGTCGCCTCGAACTCAGGACCGAGGTAGCTCCCTACAAACTTTGTCATCCCCGCCGGAGTCCATGAGCAGTTGGGCCAGATATTGAACGTATACGGCTCGTTCTGGAACTGGAGCATGAATATGTCTATCCCCTCCTTCTTGTATTCGGTGACGTAGCGTGACAGATATTTGCTGTAAGTCGTCAGATATTCCGGCTCAAGTATCATCTGGTCGTTGCCGGTCGGCACCTCCTTCGACGGGTCGAGGCCGTTTATCGCGTCGGCACGGTTGGAGTAGTGGCCGTTGGTCTTCATCCACTGCGGGGCGCTCCAGGGCGACGCCCAGATGCGCAGCGACGGATTTATGGCAAGCGCCTCCTTGATATAAGGTATCAGGTATTTTTTATCATGTTTTATTGAGAACTTACGCAACTCGAAGTCGCCCGGTGTCTCGTCGTAGCTGTACCATTCGGTGGCGAAGTCGTTGGCGCCGACAGGAGTGCGGCACACGCTGAAATTCAGCCCGTCCTCACTGTCAAACAACATTTCCATCACCCGTTGGCGCTCCTCTTTTCCGAGACTTTTCAATGCCTTGCCCCCCAACTCATTGAAACAGCCCCCGAATCCCTGCATGGTCTGCGCGCCGTAGCGTGTCACCATCACGTCATGACTGACCGTATTGTCGTATTCCGCCAGTTCGATGCTGCCGCAGTCGACCCACTGCCCGGCGGGAGTGGAACTTATCAGCCGCACATCGGCCGCCTCCGCCGCAAAGGCGGCTGTCACTAACGTCATCGCGGCAGTTATTTTTTTCATTGCAATCATAGTGTTGTCTTTTTCCCTTAAAAAATAGAAGTATTATTACCGGTCTTTTCCACATCCCCAGTCGGTATGGCGTCCGGTCATTTTCAATTTTATTTTTGCACCGTTTCTGATTTCATCGTGCGAGAACCACGGTTCGCTGAGTTCACGCCCGTCAATCGTGGCCGCGCCGATATACTTGCAGTCGTCCGAACTGCCCGGAGCCTCGATGACAAGCTCCTTGCCGTTTTCCATGCGCAGTTTCACTTTCGTGAAAAACGGGGTGCCTACAGTATATACTCCCGAGCCGGGGGTGACGGGATAGAATCCCATCATCGAGAACACCACGAACGACGACAGTCCGCCTCCGTCCTCATCGCCCGGCATACCCATCACGTCGGGACGGAACCACTGCCGTATCAGCTGCCGCACACGGCGCTGCGTGCGCCACGGCTCGCCGGCATAGTTGTAGAGATACGGTATATGCATCGACGGCTCGTTGCCCATGGTGAACTGTCCCACATTGCCTGTCTGATCGGGCAGCACGCTGTAAAATTCATACTTGCTCCTGCCGAGCCATTCATTGAACGTATCGTCAAGATTGGCGATAAACTTCCTCTCGCCTCCCATCAGCTCTATAAGCCCGGGAATGTCGTGCTGGCAGTCCCAGCGGTAGGTCCAGCCGTTGTTTTCGTCGTAGTAGTCGCGCGCTCCGATACCACCCGAAAACTTGTAGTCGAACGGCTCGATGAAGTTGCCTGCGCTGTCCTTGGGGTGAAAGAACGATGTGGCGTGATTGAACAGGTTGCGATAGTTCTTCGACCGCCCGGCATAGTATCCGGCCTCGGCGTCGAGTCCGAGACGTGCGGCCATAACCGAAAGGCACCAGTCGTCGTAGGCCGTACCGAGCGTCACGGCCACAGCCTGACGCTTCTCCCAGCCGTCAACCTCGTCGAGATACTCCCCCTCGCCCGGACGCAGTGCCGGAATATAGCCGTGCTCGCGGTAAAATTTGTTGAGATAGCCAGCTTTGCTGTTGCGCCACGGCGCAAGCGTCTTGTCCTCCACGGCCGCTTTGCCGTAACGGTAACCCTCGGCGAAATCTACGCCCCTGACGCCCTTGACCATTGCGTCGGCCATCGAGGCCACGCCGTGGTTGCAGTTCATGCGGTGGGAGTCGCCGCTGACGGCGGGGAACGTCGGAAGCCACTTCTGCTCCGACTGCCGCGCGTAGTCGATCAGCGAATTGAGCATGTCGGCCTCCCGGCTTTCCGACAGGAGTATGCGCAGCGGGTGTGTGGCACGGTAGGTATCCCAGAGCCAGTCGTCGGTATAATGGTGGGCGCCTTCATGCACCCGACGGTCGGCAGGGCTGAAATAGCGTCCGTATTCAGCTATGTCGACCGGACGCTCGTAGCAGCGGTAGAGTGACGTGTAGAACACCTCTTTGTCGGCCTCCGTACCCCCCTCGACCATGATTTTGCCGAGCTCATCGTTCCATTCGGAGCGCGCCTGCGCCTTGACTTTGTCAAAACTCAAGCCGCCGACCTCGCGCTTCATGTTCTCGCGGGCCTGAGCCGCGTCGATATACGACACGCCGTAGCGCATCTCGACGGGCAGCGTGGAGTCAAACGTCATCACAGCGCATGCCTCGTCACCGCTGCCTGCAGTCCGGTCGCTCATGCTGCCCCCGGCGAGTACCCCCGACCTGACCGGCACGCGGTCGACCTCGGCATAGATGTAGACTTTAATCCCGCCCCATGAGTACTGGTACCCGCTCATGCACCGCCCGTCAATGTTCATCTCGCCGTTACGGGCATTGAGTATCAGGGTCATGTCGCCCCCCTCGGGATCGGGCGACAGACGGTAGACGGCCGAGTGCGCGGCCGGAGTGAACTCGGCGCGTATGTTCTGGCCGTCGATGTCGGTTGCGTAGTAGTAAGGAGTGATTTCCTCGTTGTCGTAATCGGTGACAATGGAATAAGGAAGCGTGTCGTCAGCACCGGAACTTTGCGTGGCCGACAGGTTGAATGCCTGGCATTCGCGGTGGTTGACAACCAACAGCGGAAGCCCGTTGACCCTGCTCTCCGTATACGATCCCCTCACGGGATACACCCTCATCATGCCGTTGGGCAGGTGGACGGTGGGAAACGTAGGCATCAGCAAATGGCTGATATTGCCCATATACGGGTTTACATAATCTACCGGTGTCTTTGCGGCAAAGGCACTCCCGGCCACAAAGGCCGACAGCAGCAATGACGCGACACCTGACTTCATGGTTCTCTTTCTGTCAGTTGGCTTCATCTGCGATGTGATATGTCAGGTTTGTATTAATAATTAAAGCACAAAATTAAATTATAATTGTTAAATATTTCGCTTAATTCTACAAATTAATATTTAAATAACTTAAACATATCATTTGTGTTGTACCCTGTGGGGACGCGATTTATCGCTGTTTACTTCAGCTGAGTTGAGTGGAGCGGGGGCGTCCCGCCCCCGTGCTATTATTTTAAGTTACAAAAGTTACCACGGGGGCGGGACGCCCCCACTCCACTCCATGCTCCTTAAGTAAAACGGTCCATATAAGGTCAATCCGGGTTATTGACGCGCAATCACTTTTCAAGCTGTTCGGGCTTGAGGGTATTGGTCTCCTCCATCGTCACCCAGCATGTCTCCGTTGTGCCGTTGTATGTGACGGTATCCTTATAGCGGTAGTTCATGTACAGCATGAGCCAACCCTTCTCGTTGTACTCCCAGCAGTTGCTTTCGGGATTGTCGAGCTGCTCCACCTCGATGCTGCCGTAAGGCTCGATGCTGACAGTATGGTCGTCGTTAAGCGTCACTGTCATCGCATAAGTGTCGATTTCCTCGAGCGTCACGTTGTTGGGCACATAGGAGTGCGTGCCGGCAAACATTCTTACTTGATTCTTCGACAAGGGCGCAACGACGCGCGTCACTGAGATCCCGCTCGCATTGTCACCCGCCGCAAGCCCGAGAGTCTCCACACCGGTCATCTGGTAGTAGGTGGTGTGTTCCATCGTGGCGAACTTGTTGGCAAGTACCACACGGTACAGCACCTTGTCCTTGTCGGGGTTGACACGGTGGTCGCTCACCGACTTGATGCGCATCGGGATGATGTAGGTCGAGTCGGGCGACAGTCCGTCGGGATTCACCTTTATAGGTATGAGCGAATAGTAGTCGGGGCTGTTGGCACTGAGCACCGTGCTGTAGCTTTCGATGGTGTAGTGCGCCGGATCGAGCAGACGTGCGTAGCGCGACTCGTCGAGGTCGAAGTTGATATAGTTGTAGTCGTCGAGCGCCTGCTGGTACGGCTCAACCTCCACCTTCACGTCCTGCGTGATGTGCTCGGTGCCGCCGCAATATATGGTGAGATATCCGTCGGAAGTCTCGCCGAGCTGGTGCACGCTCGAGAATATATGGTCATTGTCGCTCAGCACATAGATGACTTTCTCGTAGAGTTCACCCTTGAACTGGTCGTTTTCGTCGCATGCGGTCATCATGGCCGCAGCTGCCATCACTGGTATTATATATTTTATCTTCATGGTCAGTTGATATTTTTATGTGAGTAGCCGGTAGAAGTACATTACCACCCGGGGTTCTGGTCGAGCAGTCTCGATTTTCTGATTTCGTCGCGGTGTATCGGCAGGAACACCATCTTCTTGTCGCATACGCGGTTGCGGTAGTCGGCATGGTTGACAACCGTGCGCGAGTAGAATCCGTTGGCGGCAGCCTCGACATTCATGCCGGTAATGGGAAGGCTTTCCTCCTGCTCGAGGGTGCCCCAGCGGCGCAGGTCGTAGAAACGACGTCCCTCGGCGAAGAACTCGATGAAACGCTCGTGGCGTATCTGCTTCTCAAATGACTCCTCGTCGTTGTATTCGTCGGCTTCGATTGCCGGCTGGCCGGAGCGGAAACGTATCTGGTTGAAATAGAACACGGCGTCGTCAAGATCGGATGCCCTTGAGAGCGTGTAGGTCTGTCCCGAGGGAAGCTCCACGGTATGCGTGCCGGTCAGGTGGTTGACAGCTTCGGCATACGACAGCAGTATCTCGGCGTAGCGTATGATGGGGAATGTCTTGCCCGTGCGTGTCGAGCCGTCGCCGTTATACCAGTTGTCCTCCGGATGTACATATTTCTTGAGCACATATCCGGTGGCGCAGTAGTTGCGGGGTTCTGCAATTGCCTTGTCCTTGCCGGCGTTGCCTCCGTTGTAGTACCATACGGTCTGCTGGCGGAAGTTATTGTTGTTGCATGATGTGGCGGGCCAGTAGCAGCCGTTGTAGCCCACGCAGGCGTAGAAACGCATCTCGCGGTTTACATACATGTTGTAGGTGCCGCGGAGTATTCTGTAGCCCGAGAAGTATGAGAGCACGCGCGAGTTGCCTGTCTCGGAGTATTCGCCTGTCTGGCGCGCTTCCTCTATGGTCTTGCCGTCGCGCATGCGGTACTCGTCGACCACCTTCTGAGGCACGCACATACTGTTGTATCCGCCCATGTAGATGGGGAACGACTGGCGGGTGAATTCCTGTATCGAGCCTGACTGCTTGCCCCAGATAAGCTCCTTGTTCTGCACGGCGTAGGTGGTACCGTTGAACATGTTGGCATACGATTTCAGCGGGTCGATGTCGCCTGCGCCGTAGGGGAACGCGGCGTCCGACACGGTAGCGGGCAGCGCGGGAGTGGCGGCGGTGGCGTCGCCGGCGTCGGCCGATACGCGCTCTACGGTATGTATCTGATACCGGTTCATGTCAATGACACGGCGGCATGCGGCGGCAGCGAGAGCCCATTTACGCTCGTCGTAAGTCTGGCTCACGTAGGGAGTACCGTCGGTAGAGCGGTTCCAGCCGGCGAAATAGCGGGTGGCCGAAGGACCGCCGTTGAACGAAGGCGATGCCGCATGCAGACGCACGCGGGCTATGATTGCGTAGGCGGCGCCACGGGTCGGACGGCCGAAGTTGGCTATGTCGACATCGGCGGGTATGAACTGGGCGGCAGTCTCAAGCTCGTCGCAGATATAATCGACGGTCTCGTCGAATGTGGCGCGCGAACGTGCATAGTAGCTTGCCTCCTCGTTGTTGTCGAGAATATCGTCGCCGAGTATCACGGCGGGGCCGTAGTTCATCAGGATGATGTAGTAAGAATATCCGCGGAGGAAGTGAGCGTAGCCCACGATTTCGGAGCGCTGCACGGTCGAGAGGTCCTTGCACTCGTTGATGCGCGCCAAGATGGTGTTGGCCTTGCGGATAGCCTTGTAGCAGCTGGGCCACGAGTTCATGCCGCGCAGGTCGGCGGGCGACACGAGTCCGAGTGTCAGCGCCTTGCCGTGGAACAGGCCGTAGTCGTTGAGAGTGAATATCTCGTCGGTGCCGGTCTCGCCGGGCATCACGTCGTTGCCGAAGATAGCGCTCTCGTCGGGAAGCTCTCCGGCTGCTCCCCACAGATATTTCTCGAGATACTGGCGGCTGACGAACACTGAGTCATACTTCAGCGTATCGTCGAAATAGCCGTCGACATCAAGGTAGTTGCACGAAGGAGTGAACAGGCAGTATCCTGCCACTGCTAACGGTATTAATGCTTTATATAGTTTCATCGTATTCGCGGATTAGAAGTTGACATAGAGTTGGAGCGAGAAAGTGCGGGGTATCGGGTATGCGCCGCCGTTGTATTCCGACTGCTCGGGATCCCAGAGCTTCACGGGACTCCAGACGGCCACGTTGTTGACAACGAACTGCACGTCCATCGAGCTGAGGCCGAGCGAACGGAGGAATTTGCCGGGAAGCACGTGGTAGTTGAGGTTGATTTCCTGCAGGCGCAGGTAGCGGGCGTTGGTGTGCCAGAAGGTTGAGAGCTGGTTGTTGTTCTCGTTGCGGCCGTAGCTCAGACGGGGATAGAGGGCGTTGGGATTCTCGGTCGACGGGTCGCCTGAATAGGAGGCGGGGGTCCATCGGTTGCGCTGGTCGGCCACCTGCTGGAGCACGTTGCCGGTCGAACCGTTGTAGAACGGGATATAGCCTTCGCCGCCCGATGTGCCGTTGACGTAGTAGTAGTCGGTGTTGCCCGTACCCTTGAACATGATGCCGAGAGTAAGGTTTTTCCAGCGTACCTCGCCGCCGAAGCCGTACATCAGCTTGGGATAATTGGGGTAAGAGAGGGGCACGCGGTCGTTGTCGTCGACTACGCCGTCGCCGTTGACATCCTTATACTTGATGTCGCCGGCCATGTATGTGCCGAATGTCTGTTTCGGGCTTTGCTTCACGTCGAGCTCGTCGCGGAAAAGGCCGAGCGAGATGAGGCCGCGGAATGCGTTGTTGACAAAGCCTGTGTAGTTCTGGTAGGGGTAAGGCTGCTCGGCCTGCTCCCAGTTCTCGACCTTGTTGGCCGAGTAGGTGAAGTTGCCTCGCACGGTCACCGACCAGTCTTTGCCGAACGACTGCGAGAACGATATGTTGCCGTCGGCGCCGTAGCTCTTCATGCGGCCGACGTTGCCGAAAGGCATCGAGACGAGACCCGCGTAGTCGGGTATCTGGGTGCGGCGCTGGTAGATACCGTCGCGGCGGTCCTGGAAGAAGTCGACAACGAAATCGATTTTGTTGTCCCACAGGCGGCCTTCGATACCTACGTCAAACTTCTTGGCCTTCTCCCACTGCAGGTTGTTGGCGCCTACGCGTTCTTCGGTGATGTAGCCCACGTTGCTGCCCCAGCCTCCGCCGGAGTTGTTGTTGGTCATGAGTGTCAGGTAGGGGAAGCGCTCGTCGGTCAGTCGGTCGTTACCTACGAGACCGTACGAACCGCGTATCTTCAGGAAGTTGAGCCAGGGGAGATTGTCAGCCAGCCATTTGTACTGGGTGGGCACCCAGCCGGCGGCCACCGAGGGGAAGAAACCGAAGCGGTGTCCCTTCTGGAAGTTCTCCGAGCCGGTGTAACCGAAGTTGGCGTCAATGAAATATGTATCGTCGAAACCGTAGGTCAGTCGGCTTGACACACCCTGATAGCGGATAGGAATTGCATACATGCTCCGCAGTGATTCGGGCTTGCTGTCGATATTGCCGTCCATGGTCTGCTGGCTGCTCATGTAGTAGTACACAAGGGCGCCTACGCGGTGCTTCTGATTGAAGAGGCGGTCCCATGTGGCGGTCGCCTCGAAGTGTATCTTGTAGTATTGTGAATCCTCGTGATTGTATTTTGCGGTCTGGGCGTCTACGCGTTTCACAAGGGCGAGTTCGCCGGTGTATTTACGTGTCGAGGCGTAGTACATCTCGGGGAGCACGGAACGGATTTCGCGGAGGTCCGATTCGTTGTCATACGCGCCCTGAAGTCTCACCTTGAGGCCTTCTGTCACCATCGACAGGTCCTGCTTGAGTTCGAGGGTGGCTTTGCCGCGGTAGTGGCGTATCTTTGTCATACCCGTGTGGTTGAGCATCACGTAGGGCGAATACGCGTTGTTTGTGCCGTAGGCGGGAAGCTCGCCCGACGAATAGCGGGTAGGGATGGTTATCGGCGTAAGGTTGCGGCAGGTGTGCCACAGTGCGTCGGTGTTGGCGTTGCCAGGCTCGCTCTTTTCGGAGATGAAACCGTCGGCGCCGAAATAGAGTTGCGTGGTCTTTGTCAGGTTGATGTCGAGGTTGGCGCGGTAGTTGAATGTCTGGTAGCCTACATGGGTCGAGTATTTCGACGATTTGTCCTGCTTGTAGGCGGCGCTTTCATTCTTGTAGCCGAGCGAGAGGAAGTAGCGTGCGAGCGAACCGCCGCCGCGTGCGTTGACGTAATATGTCTGGGTGAGCGAATTGTCATGGAGGATTTCGTCACGCCAGTTGACATCGGGATAGAGGTCGGGGTCAAGATGGTTCTTGATGAGCGAAAGCTCGATGTCGGAATAGAGGGGGCTGTTGCCGCGCACGGCCAGCGCCTCGTTGGCAAGGCGCGCATAGTCGTATGAGTTGACGAACTGCGGCATACGGGTGAGGTGCGAAATCGAGAAGTCGACACGTCCGGTCACCTGCAGCTTGTCGGCAGTACCGCGTTTGGTGGTCACGAGCACGACGCCGTTGGCACCGCGCACACCGTAGACCGCCGTGGCCGATGCATCCTTGAGCACCGAGAAGCTCTCGATGTCGGCGGGGTCAAGCTCGCTGAGGTTGCCTTCGAGTCCGTCGATGAGCACAAGCGCGCTCGAATTGGCGCCGAAGGTACCGATACCGCGTATCCAGAAGTCGGAGATGTTCTTTCCCGGCTCACCGCTCTTCTGTATTGAAATCACGCCGGGGACACGGCCGCCGAGCATGTTCTGAAGGTTGGTGGCGGGTGTCTGCAGCTCGTCGACATTGACCGATGTAACCGCGCCGACCACTGAAATCTTGCGCTGTGTGCCGAGGCCCACCACGACTGCCTCGTCGAGCATCTGGCTCGAAGGCTCCATGTGTATGGTCAGGGGACTTGTCACTTCGTCGACATCAAACTGCTGCGTGGTATAGCCCAGACATGATACAACGAGTACATCCTTTTTCTGCACTTTGATTGAGAAGTTACCGTCGATGTCGGTGGTGATACCCACACCCGGGCGGTCCTTCGGCTGAATTACCACACCGGGAAACGGGTCGTTGAGTTCGTCATAGACCGTTCCGGTCACTGTCACGTCCTGTGCCACGGCGCCAATCGCCATAAACAGGCATGTTATGATGAATATTATCCTTTTATCCATTGCTGTTTGATTTTGTCAGGTTTGTTATTCGATGGCAAGACGGCGGATGCACTGGTTTTCAAAGTCGCCGATATAGATGATGCCATCCTTGTTGATACATACGCCGAAGGGACGGTTGAAAAGCGCCTCGTCGGGTGCGCCGTCCTGATAGCCGGCTTCGCCGGGAATACCGATTACTGTGCTCACCTTTCCGTCGGGGGTCACCTTGCGGATGCAGTGGTTGTTGGTGTCAGCGATGTACATGTCGTCGTTCTCGTCAAGGATAAGCTGACGCGGCTCGTTGAACATGGCCGACGCACCGTTACCGTCGATATAGCCCGACTGCGACGAGATGCCTGCGATAAGCTCATGCTTTCCTGTAAGGATGTCGTACGAGTAGATGCAATGGTTGTTGGTGTAGGCCAGATAGAGCATGGTGGGGTTCTTCGTACTGAAGGTCATGTAGGCATCGGAGCCATTCATAAGGCCGTTGTCGACCTGAGTGGTAAGTCCTGATTCCGGATCGAAACGGTAAAGGATTCCGTTCTTCGGACGTACGTACATGTAGCCGTCATACTTGCACATGGCAAATGAATGCTTGAAGTCGAATGTCAGTGTCTGGCCGGTGTTGGGCTTAAGCGACTGCTTCATCGGGCTCCACATGTTGTCCGACGACATTGTCCAGTACTCCAGTCCGTTGTCGGTCGGGATATACACTGTCTTTCCGTCGTCGAGCATACAGGGCTGATTGAGGGGCGCGCCGGTGTCGGGAATAAGGATTTTGCTGAAATCCTCATCCTCGTTGACCATCATCACCTTGTTATTGTTGTAATAGCTGTTGCGGTTACGCAGCGACGCGAAAATATTGTTGTCGTTGTCGACCGCGAGATAGGTCACGGGGGGCATAGAGGTCTGTGCCAGGTTGCCGGTGACGGGATCGTCGGGAGCGTCTTTCATGCCGCACACCGTAGTAACTACGGTCTGTATCTGGTATTTGAACGTGACCGGATATTCCACACGGCGTCCGTCGACAACAACCGCCACCTTGCAGTCTATGATATTGTCGGCATCGCCTTCGCCCGGCTTGCGCGGACAGATGGCGTAAATCTGGTCGCCGACAGAGCTTACCACCGCAGCAGGATGCTCATTGACAAGCACCTGGATTTTGGAAACATCGGTCCCGAAATTCGAACCGTTGAGTATCAGTTTGGTAGCCACGCCACCCTCCGTTGGATAGTAGTCGGTGAGCTCTACCGGTGCCGACGGGTCATATTCCGTCTTCGGTTTGTCGTCGTCACCACACGATTGCAGTCCCGCCATCATTGCCATGAGGCCGACCGCAACCGACAGTCTGTAATAGCTAAGTTTTTTCATTATGGTAATAGGTTGGTTTATTTTATATCAGTTTGTTTCGGGTTTCTGAGTGCTCCGAGAGCTCCGAGTTCTCTGAGTGCTTTGATGGCTCACTTCTTGTAGAGCCTGAACAGCTTGGCCTGATTGTAGGGAAGTTCGTATTTCAGACCGCGGGAGTCGATTTCCACCTTTTTGTCAAACCATATCTCCTTGCTGCGGTCCATATCCACTTTGCCGGCGTCGATACCGAGCGTCGACAGGTCGAGCCAACCGCTCTTCGTAGCCTCCTCGTAGTTGAAATAGGCTATATACCAGGAGTCGTCGGTCTCGAGATAGAACAGGTCTATCGAATTGTTCCTGCCATGAAGCAGGTGCCCGTAGGCGGGACGGAACGAACGGCCGAGGTTGATGGCCTCGTTTATCTCGGGATTGGTGAAATATTTTTTCGCTTTCTCCTGCGATGCCGCAGTGCCTATATAGTTGCCTGCGGTGGAGAGGTTGTCGCCCATCATGCAGTAGCCGGTGCACACACCCGATGTCATTCGCGACATGTTCTCCGCGTCGCTGCGGTCGCCCATCACAAGATGGTCGGGGTCGTTGTAGCTGTACACGCGGTCGAGCCACCAGCCGAACGACAGGCTGTTCATCATATAGCTCGTGTGCCACATCTCGCCCCATGCGTCGCAGCTGATACGGCGTGCGTTGGCATACTGCGCGGGAAACAGCGGGGAGATTGACAGCACGATGAACATATCGTCGCCGCAACGTTCGGCGAAATGCTTCATGCCGTAGTTGTAGGCCTGTATGCCGGTGGTTATCTCCTTGTTGTAGAAACCGTCGGCCTCGCAGCTGCCGTGGTTGAGGAAGTCGAGCTTTATATATTTGATACCCATCGCCTTGAAACGGTCGATCTGGTAGTTCATCAGCGAAAGTGTACCCGGGTGGGTCGGATCAAGGCGGCTTGTTTTCTTGCCGTTGACATAAAGCAGGGCATCGCCGTAGTAATATCCGTTGTTGCCCTCAATCGGGTCGCTGTCGCTGTGCGTCCAATTGGAGAAAGGAGTGGTATATATACCCGGAATCTGGCCGTTGGCGCGGCAACGGTTGCAGAAATCCTCAAGCTCATCCCAATTGAGATTGCCCCAATATGAGTCAAGACCTATAAACACCACATTGTCAGGGGCGAAGTTGCCGTGTCCCTGGATATTTTCCTTCACGAAATCGGATACCGACAGCACCCCTTCATAGTTGACATGCGTGGCCATGCCGCCCCAGCTGTTCCAGCCGAACGGTGTCGGGCCGTTCCAGGGACGTTTTGGAGCATATACATTGTTGATTTCGCCGTAGGTCTCCATACCGGTGCGCCAGTCGTCGAAAAGCCCGACAAGGAAACGTGCCGATTTGACCTCCGTGCCGCTCAGGCTGCCATGCTCTATGAGCACTCCTTCATACTCGTCGCGGGTGGCGGAATGTGTCACGCCGCTGAAGCACTCCAGACGCGATATATAGCTCTGTGTCATGGGGCTTCCCGTCACTCTTACAGCCGACTTCCAGTTGTCGTGCTCCACCGACCCTACCACAAGCCCTTTCTGAGTGTTGCCGTTGAATATCGAGGTGACCTCAAACGAAATCGAGTCGCGCGGTATGCGGCCGATAGCGGCCTTGTCCTGCGCCGTGCAGCCGAGCGTGTGCGAGCCGTAGGTGATAAATCCGTCGTTGTCAAACGGCACCGTGAGGAAGCGGTTGCTGTTGTCGGCGGGGAGAAACAGGTTATGCTCCGTCGTATAGACCGGAGCTATATAGTTCGATTTTATCTTTGAATCCGATTTCAGTGTCACCTCGGTCAGGAAGTAATCCCTGTCGGCAAACATGAAGAATGTCTGGTCGACCGCAGGCATTCCTCCGCCGGTAGTATAACTGATGGTATAGGCATGTGCATCGCCCGCCTTGTCGGCCACCGCCGTGTCGCTGATGCTTGCCGCCGTATAGTCCGACGTGTCATACACCTCGCCGTTGTACTTGAAGCGCACCGACACACCCGACAGCACGTCGCTGCCCTCTTTGGCGAAAGTCACTTTCTTGCTGTCAGGGTCGAGACTGATGGCCCATTTGCCGCATTCGATTTTTTCGGCCTGCGCCGTCTGCACGGCACCCGAAGCAATCACGACAACCGCGGCTGTGAGCGTCTTTAGTTTTCCGATATTTGTACTCATGGCAGGTATGGTATTCTGATGATGGTTTGTTGGTACAGATTTGTCAGCACTGTTTCGCAATACCCGGGGGATAAGCCCGAAGGTATGCCCCGTTAATAATCGGGATAGCGTGAGCCGATATTCACTGAGGCGTGCCCCGTTAATATTGATTAACGCAAATTTATCTTTTTAAACCACAACAGAGCCGAACTCGCATTCCAAAAAATAGCACAATGGTAGCGTTCAACGCAACTGCCATAAAATCGCAATCCACTGACACACACATATTGCACGATAACCGGCAATAGCATAGAAAGGAGCGGGGGCGTCTCGCCACCGTGGTATCCTTTCCCTGATTTCAGGAAATTACCACGGGGGCGAGACGCCCCCGCCCCTTCTATCTTCTTCTATATTCTCTGCGTCAGCGACCCATGTGGAACACTATTTCGCGGGCTCCGGTGAGGTCGTCCCAGGTGAGGAAGTTGCCGGTGTGGGGTACGCCGTTGATTTCCATTCGGTCGATATATTTGTTTTCTTCCGACAGGCCTTCGGCGCGTATTGTCAGGTTGTGGCCGTCGGCTCCCACCTTCACATTTATTTCGGGATATTGTGGCGCACCGATGGCGAAGATATTCGAGCCGGGCGTCACGGGATAGAATCCCATTACGGAAAATATATACCATGCCGACATCTGGCCGCAGTCATCGTTGCCGTTGACCACGGGCGAATTCGGATAGTTGACGCGGGTGTGCTCGCGCACCAGTTCCTGCGTTTTGCGGGGCTGCCCGCACCAGTCGTAGAGGTAGATGTAGTGGTGGCCCGGTTCGTTGTCATGGCGATAGTGTCCCTCGCTGAAGTTGCGGTCGAGCTTGGCGGCGAACGCCTCGTCGCCCCCCATCATCTCAATCATGCCGGGAATATCCTGAAGCACGCAGAAAAGATAAGTCCACTTCGAGCCTTCGGTCAGGCCGGTACGGTTGTTATCGTCAAGGTCAATCCATTCGCCGGAATATTTGCGGGGGAGCATGAATCCTTTATCCTTATTGTAAATGTTATGGTAATACTGCGTCATGGGCATCAGCCGCTCATAATCTTCGGTGTGACCGAGCGCACGGGCCATCTGCGCCACGCACCAGTCGTCGTAGGCATGCTCGAGCGTGCGCGACACCGACTCGGCGGTGCGGTCGTCGGGAATATAGCCGAGCGAATGCGCCCATGATGCTCCGGCACGCGCCTCGTATGCCGTCCAGCGGTCGCGGTCGCCGTAGCGGCGCTGCGTGTCGCAGTCGGGGGGAGTCATCGAGTTCTTACGCATCGCCTCGTATGCGAGGTCGGCGTCGAAATTGCGTATTCCCTTCATGTAGGCGTCGGCAATGACGGCATCGGCATGCGTGCCTATCATGATGTTGGTATAGCCGGGATTGGGCCACATCGGCAGCCATCCCCCCTCTTTGTACATCTGCAGGAGCGATGTAATCCATTCGCCGGTAAGCTCAGGCTCGATAATGGTCATGAGAGGATGATATGCACGGAAAGTGTCCCACAGCGAGTAATCGTTGTAGCTGACGCCCTCGTGTACCTTGTCGTCGAAAGCGCTGTAATAGCGTCCGTATTCCGAAAACTCGCGAGGGAAGAGATTGCAGTGGTACATGGCGGTGTAGAATACCGACTTGGTGTCGTCATCAATCCCCTTCGGCTCGATTTTGGCAAGTTTCTCCTCCCATGCGGCGCGGGTGTCGGCGGCGACGGCGTCAAAAGGCTTGTCGGCCAGCTCGCGCTCCATGTTGTCGCGCGCCTGTTCGATACTTATGAACGACGTTCCTACGCGCGCCTCCACGGTGTTGTTACGGTTGTCAAACTCGACGTAAGCGCCCGAGCGGGTGCCGTATTGCTCCGTCGAGCCGGGGGTCACCACATCTTTGTCCCATGTACCCCACGCTTTTATGGGACGGTTGAACTTGATTACGAAGTAACCGTTGAAACCTGGCAGCTCGGGACTGATCTGTGCCGACTGACGGTCGGGGTTATAACCCGTGATTTCATTGTTGACGGTGTCGATATGCACATATCCGCGCAACTTTTCAATGCGTGGAGCATAGTCGTTGGCCCAGTCGCCGAGGTCGGGATTGAGATTTATACCCTGCACGATGACGCGCTGGCGCTCTTTCTTTGGATAGGTGAAGCGCATTATGCCGGCTCGGCTTGCGGCGGTCATCTCCCCCTTGACGCTTTTACCGTCAGGGGTCAGCATCTTCACGCTGTAACGGTAGGGGGTAGCAGTCTCGTCGGCATGGTCGAAGCGGAGACCGCGTGTTTCGGGGAGCACGCTGACCGTATCCGAAATCTGCGGCATGAGCGACACGTAGCCGTAGTCGCCCATCCACACCGTAGGCTGGTGCGACGCCAAAAAGCCGATAATCTCTTTATCTTCATAGACGTAGGCCATGGAGCCCATCTTGTTCTGACGGGTCTGGGGCAGGAAATTGGTCATCATGAAAGGCTTTCCGACGAAGGGAGCCGTGCCCCCCTCCCCTTCCCACGCCGTGCCGACAAGCGGGTTGACGTAGTCGACGGCGCTCTTTTTGGCCGCTCCCGCCACGAATGCGGCAGCGAGAAGCATTGCGGTGAGTATCTTTCTCATTTATATCATTTCTTGTAGGTTATTACACAATTGTCATAAATAGTCATGCCGTCGCGCAAGGCGTGCGCCGTAAAGCGGTTGTCGCCCTCTTTCCACGGGATGTTGTCCCATGTGTAGACATGCGCCTGCGGATTGCCGTCGGGGTAATAGCGCACTCCGTTGTGTATTAAGTAAATGCCGTCGCAGTTGGTGTAGACCTTGACCTGACGCGCATCCTCGCCTCGCGGACTGAAACGCTTACCGGCGATATGCACCATCGGCTCCGGATTCCAGTTGGCCTTGTAGAAATAGAAGGCATCCTTGGGCGTGGAGCGGTCGTAGGTCACGAGCCCCTTGTCGTTCATGCCGTGAGTGTCGCCTTCGGTCCGGCCTGCGCTCGCGAAGTCAAACATGTTCCATACGAATGTTCCCCACACAAAATCGCGTTTGTCAATTTCGCGGTAGTTGATTTCGTGCACCGTGGCCTGCCATTCCTCGGGATGGTATTCGCCACCCGGCTCGGGATGCTCCGTGAGCACGCCGTGATGCCTGATGCTCGCGCCCGCGCCATATTCGCTGATAGCAAGCGGCTGCTTGTCGGGACGGTGCTTCCAGTCGATGGCGTACTGCATCGTGGCGGGGTCGGCCCAGTACCAGCCGGGGTATGTGTTGTAGGCCATGATGTCGGGAATATCGTTGAGCGGCGAGTTATCATTGTTGGAAGCGCCGGTGGTGTAACGGTGGTGGTCTTCGCGGTGGGCGATGTCGTTGAGCTCGGTCACTATCTTCTCGGCGCCGTCGCCGCCAAGCTCGTTGAACAGGCTCCAGCAGAATATCGACGGGTGGTTGTAGTTCTGGCGTATAAGTTCGATAAGCTGGCTCCGCGTGCTCGCGGCAAATTCCTCGGTATCGGGAGCCTGCTCCACAAAAGGAATCTCAGCCCACACGAGCATACCCTCCCTGTCGCAAAGGTCATAGAAATACTGTGCGTGAGGATAGTGGGCGAGACGGATACCGTTGGCACCGATTTCCTTTATAAGTTCCATATCCTCGCGGTGGTCGGCCTCGGAGATGGCCCACCCTTTACCGGGGCGGTCCTGATGACGGTTGACACCGCGTATGTTGTTGGGACGGCCGTTAAGACTAAGTCCTTTCTCCCGGTCGACCGTGACTGTGCGGAAGCCTACGGTCTGCTCCACTTCGTCAATTATCCGGTCGCCGTCGGCCAAAGCAACGGTGAGCGTATAGAGCGACGGAGAGCGGCGTCCGTCCCACAGCTGCGGATTCGCCACTCCGATTGTGTCGGCAATGGCCGTAAAACCGTTGTGCGTCATCTTGTCGCGTGACGATGAGCGGGCTACAATATTACCGTCGGCATCAGCAAGTTCGGTATATAATGAAAGGTGTCCGGACTGTTTTTCCGAGAAACCGTCGACGAGCACCTTTACCGCGGCGCGCGCACTTTTGTCATCGGCATCAAGCTGCTCGAAATAGACTCCGGGCGAAGCATAGTCAAGCGGCGTGATGTTGACTTTCGGCAGCACCAACAGGCTGACGGGGCGGTAAATGCCGCCGAACATAGTGAAATCGGCGTTGATGGGCGCAAGGGTCATGTCCTTGCGGTTGTCGACCGTCACCTCCATGACATTCCCCTCGGGACGGAGCAGGTCGGTCAGTTCGTAGCAGAATGCGGTAAAGCCGCCTTTGTGGTGGCCTAACTCCACTCCGTTGACCTTGACCGTGGCCTGAAATCCGACCGCCTCGAAACGGACAAACACGCGTTCGCCCTTCGCCGTCGCAGGCGCGTCAAATGTTTTTGTATACACTGCCTCTCCACGATAGTAATCCGGACGTGTGCCGTCAACCCCGTTGTAGCAGTGGGGCAAGGTCACCTCCGCCACCTCACCGGGTGCGGATACTTTATAAAAAGACCAGCCGTCGTTGAACGGAAGCGCACGCCGTCCGGCCGATGCAAGAGCCGGCAACTGCGACAATACAAGTGCTAATACAAGCAGAATTTTTTTCATGGCTTTCAAATTTAAATATATTTTTCGCAAAATTCGTAATTATTACATTAAATTTTGGACACGGCACGCCTAATAAATATAATATTTAGCTTAATTTTATAGCGTGCAAACACCGTCTGAGGCTCCGTTCTACTATTTTTATATTTTTTGAGCCGATTAAAATAACAGTCATTATTAATTTTGAGCATTCCTTAAAATCGCATGAAAAAATATTTGCTGACCATACTGTTATGCCTGTCTGTGCTGCCCCTGGCCGCGCAGGCTCCGTCGCATCATTTCTATTTCAGAAACATCAACAAGGAGAACGGACTGTCGCAGACCGACATCAAGGCCATAGCACAGACGCCCGACGGCTTCATGTGGTTCGGCACGCGCAACAAACTCAACCGTTACGACGGACGCAACATCAAGGTGTTCGACTGCCATGACCGAAACAGGAACATACGCAACAACAATATCAGCGCCCTCCACACCAAGGACGACAATACCCTCTATGTAGGCACCGACATCGGCGTATTCATCCTCAACCCGCGTTTCGAGAGCTTCACCTACATCGACAAGGCGGCCGACGACGGCGTAAAGATGACCAACTGGGTCTCCGACATAAAGGCCGACAGCGAGGGCAACACCTGGATTGTGCTGCCTAACCAGGGTGTATTCCGGCTCGCCCCCGACGGCAGTCTCAGGCACTATATCTTCGGCTCGGTCGACGAGCCCGACAACGGCAGCGCCGAAAGCATCTGTATCGACAAGAGCAACAAGATATGGATAGGCACCAACGGCAACGGACTGTACCGATACGACGCCAATACCGACAGTTTCGAGCAGTATCTCGGCGACAGCGACGGCAACACTCTCAAAGGTGACAATATATACTGTATGGCCGACATCGACAACGATATTGTCATAGGCAGCCATACCGGCAAGCTGCGCCGCTTCAACAAACGCCGAAATGCGGTCACCGACTTCGACACCCCGCAGATTCACAACAAGATAATCCGCGACGTCAAGGTATTCGACGACAAAATATGGGTAGGAACCCAGGTGGGAGTATTCATAATTGACTCCAATTCGGGAGCCGTCGACCACATCGCATACGACCCTATGAACAGCGCCACGCTGTCCGACAACCAGATAGGCAAGATATTCCGCGACCGCGAGAAAGGGATATGGATAGGCACAAACCTCGGGGGCATCAACTATGTATCGCCGTTCCACACCAATTTCCTACGCTACGTGCCACTCACCGGCAACTCCATAGCCAGCAAGCGCGTGCGCGACATAGCCGAGTCGCCCGACGGCCTGATATGGCTTGCCACCGAGGACGCCGGAATAAGCATACTCGACCCCGCCACGGGCCTGTTTGACAACAACAGCGCCACAGCCGGCAATCTGAAGCTGCACGACAACAAGACCCTCACCCTGCTCGGACGCGACAACGAAATGTGGGTGGGATATTTCAAGAACGGCGTCGACATCATCGACTACGCCACCCGACACGTGCGCCACTACTCCGCCGCCGACCTCGGCATCAACGAGGAGAGCGTCTACGCGCTGTGCGAGGACAGTGACAAGAACGTATGGCTCGGCAACGGCTGGAGCATCTACAACACCTCTGACAACACCATGCCGATGACACTAATCCCGGAATTCGGTCTAAACTACAACTTCGACATCATGGAGGACTCCAACCGGGATATATGGGTCATTACGATGGGCAACGGCGCATACCGCTACACTCCCTCGACAAAGGAAGTACGGCATTACACACATGACGAAAACAATCCCGCATCGCTAAGTTCCAATTCCGTAAGCAACATCATCGAGACGTCTCGCGGACAGCTGTGGTTCTCAACCGACCGCGGAGGGATATGCGTGTTCAATCCCAAGGACGAGACATTCACCTCCTACAGCCTGCAGCAGGGACTGCCCGACGACACCGCCTACAAGATGCTCGAGGACAAGAACGGCTACCTGTGGTTCGGCACCAATAACGGCCTTGTGCGGTTCAATCCGCTCGACGGCACCGCTACCGTCTACAACACCGGCAACGGACTGCCGGCCAACCAGTTCAGCTACAAGGGCGCCCTCAAGGCTTCCGACGGACGTTTCTATTTCGGCTGCTCGGAAGGCCTCGTGTCGTTCGACCCCTACGACATCCGCACCAACGATGTGCCGCCGCCTGTCTATATCACCGGCCTCACCGTCAACAACGATGAAATATCGCCGAACAGTCCGGATTCGCCGCTCAGGGAATCGGTGACAGGGACAAACCATATCACGCTCGACAACACGCAGAACATCATAGCATTTGAGTTCGCAGCACTGTCGTATATCGACGCCGCGTCCAATAAGTATGCCTACCGCATGGACAATGTCAACTCCGACTGGGTCTATACTACCAACAATCGGTCGATGACCTACGCCAACCTTCCTCCGGGCGAATACACATTCCACGTGAAAGGCGCTAACGCCGACGGCGTATGGAGCGACGACGAACAGACTCTCACCATCACCATACTCCCGCCGTGGTATCTGACCAACCTCGCCATAATCATATACATAATGCTCGCCGTGGCGCTGCTCTTCGCGGCATTCATGCTGTGGCGCCGGCGCATGCGCCGCAAGGCCGCCGACAAGGAACGCCAGTTCACCGACGAAAAGGAGAAGGAAATCTACCGCTCGAAACTCGACCTCTACGTCAAGATAGCCCACGAAATACGCACACCGGTCACCCTCATCAACGGACCTCTCGAATCGCTCCTCGACATGAACATCTGCGACCCCGAGATTTCACGCAGCCTCAAGACCATGCAGCGCAGCACCAACGAACTGATGACAATCACCAACCAGCTGCTCGATTTCCGCAAAATCGACAAAAACCGCATGGAGCTGTCGCTCGGACGCGTGGAAATCACCTCGGTGCTCAAAGAGAAAATCAGCGAGTTCCAACCGCTGCTCCGCCACCGCGACATAACCATCGACGCCACACTCCCGCAGGAAGGTTGCTGCGTCAACGGCGACCGCAACGGCATCATCAAGATTGTCAACAACCTGATGTCAAACGCCGCACGCTATTGTCAGAAACATATTTACGTCGACATGCACACCGACAACGGCATGATGGTGCTCCGCACCCTCAATGACGGCGACGTGATAGCTCCCGAATATCTGGAGAAAATATTCGACGCGTTCTACCAGATGGAAAAGAACGCCAACGCCGATTCCTCTACCGGCATAGGGCTCAATCTGGCCCGCTCGCTTGCCGAACTTATGGGAGGCACCCTCACCTACAGCATAGCCGACGGCCTCAACTGCTTCACTCTTAAGCTCAATCTCTCCACCGGCGAAGAAATTCAGGTGACCGACTGCAACGAAATTGATGAAAGCACGGACATCACGCATAACTCTCTGGCTGACAGCGAACAACAAATAGGAGGGGATCACTCCCAGGTAATATTGCTCGTCGAGGACAACACCGAAGTCCTTCAATTCATCGCCGAGAAACTCGGCGCGCACTACAAAGTGCTGACCGCGACCAACGGAACAGAGGCCCTTGAAATAGTCACCAATCCCGACACTCCGGTCGACATGGTGATTACCGACCTCATGATGCCGCAGATGGACGGCATGGAACTCACGCGCAGCATCCGCGGTATAATCGAGGTCAGCCATCTCCCCATCATAATCCTGACCGCCAAAAACGACCTCAACTCCAAGGTGACAGGCCTCTCCGAAGGAGCCGACGCATACATCGAGAAACCGTTCTCGATGAAGTATCTGCTCGCACAGATCAAGGCCATATTCGACAAACGCCTGCGCGACCGCCAGAACTATTCCCGCAATCCGTTCATGACCACCATCACCAATGCGGGCATGAGTTCGGCCGACAAGACTCTCCTCGATAAAATCACGCACAGCATCGAGGAAAATCTCACCGACCCGAATTTCGGAGTGGAGATGCTCGCCGACCAGGTCAACCTGTCGCGCTCGTCGCTCCACCGCAAGCTCAAGGACCTCATCGGCACGTCGCCCACCGACTTCGTGCGCCTGATACGTCTGAAGAAAGCGGCCGACCTCATCACCGAAGGGTCGTACCGCATCGGGGAGGTATGCTATATCGTGGGCATCAATTCGCCATCTTATTTCATAAAAATATTCCAGAAACAATTCGGCATGACGCCAAAAGAATTTGAAAAGCGTCAGCGCGAACAAAAAAAACCTAACGAATGAACCGACTGACATTAACACTTTCTTCTCTTCTCGTCGCCGCCGCAGGCGCAAACGCACAGGGCAACGCACCCGCCAACGGCGACGTATGGCTCGACACATCCTGCAACCCTATCAACGCCCATGGCGGAGGCATCCTCAAGCATGGCGACACATACTACTGGTACGGTGAATACAAAGGTGAACAGACCTACCGCTCGCCCAACGTAGGGTGGGAATGCTACCGCACCGACTTCACAGGCGTGTCATGCTATTCGTCGACCGACCTGACCAACTGGAAATTCGAAGGTATCGTACTGTCACCCGACTCCACCGACCCGAATTCCGACATACACCCCACGATGGTGATAGAACGCCCGAAAGTGGTCTACAACGACAATACAGGCAAGTTCGTCATGTGGATGCATGTCGACAGCTACAACTACTGGCAGGCCACAGCCGGAGTTGCGGTGAGCGACTCCCCCACCGGGCCGTTCACCTTTATCGAGGCTGTGCGCCCCAACGGTGCCGAGAGCCGCGACATGACACTCTATAAGGACGACGACGGCCGCGCCTACCTCATTTACTCGTCGGAAGGCAACGCGACGCTCTATATAAGCCGTCTCACCGACGACTACCTCAAGCACACCGGCGTGTTCACACGCAATTTCGCCGGCGAATCGCGCGAGGCACCCGCGATATTCAAGCACGACGGGCACTATTATATCATCACGTCGGGCTGCTCCGGATGGTCGCCCAACGAAGCCGCCTACGCCGTAGCCGACAATATAATGGGTCCGTACAAGCTGCTTCCCAACCCCTGCACCGGCATTGACGCCGACAAGACATTCCACTGCCAGAGCACATTCGCGCTCCCCTTAGGCGACGGCACTTTCTTAGCGATGTTCGACCGCTGGAAGAAAGACGACCTCGTCGACTCGCGCTATGTGTGGCTACCCATACACATAGATGACAACGGGCTTACTATACCCTGGGTCAACAAGTGGGCAGACGCCACCGACGTAGAGATGCTGCTCGTGGAAGAATAGACAGCAATTCTTTATAAACCAAATCCGACACCGATGAAATACAGTGCAATAACCACCGCATTCATGCTTGCCGCAATGACGGCAGCGGCACAGTCGCCGGCCGACGAAGTGAAATTCACCAAAGTCGCGTCGCCTGTCACCTCCTCGTCAACCTCGGGCAATCCGCAGTACCAGTTCTACCACGCCCAGTACACCGGCGCGGCATGGGGCGACGTCAACAACGACGGCTATCCCGACCTGTTCTACAGCGACCGCAACACCCATATCAACAACTCTACCGTGCAGGTCAACCTGTATTACAACAACGGCGACGGCACGTTCCGCCGCGGCGGCAAAGGGCGCCTCAAGGGCACGGCATTCTCATCGCCGGTGTGGATCGACTATGACAACGACGGGCGCCTCGACCTTCTTGTAGCAGGTCTCGACGACTACGGCTACCGCTGGCGCGACGCCGATACCGACCTGTCGGCCATCGGGGTGCACCTCTACCACAACGACGCGACGGGAAGCACCGGCGCGGTCACTTTCACCGAGGTCAGCGGCCACGGACTGCGCCCGCTGTTCAACGGCAACCACGGGGGCAAAGCGCACAACTGGATTGCCGTGGGCGACTACGACAACGACGGCTGGCCCGACATCGTCATGACAGGATTTGACGAAGCCGCACGCTACGAATCGTCCGACCCCATCGAGGCTGTCCGCGCGGTATACCTCTACCGCAACAACGGCGACGGCACGTTCGAACTGCAACAGGCGCCGCTCGACGGCAACGCGCCCTTCCACGGTCTCACCGACGGCTCGGTAGTGCTCGAGGATATTGACGGCGACGGCTTCCTCGACCTGCTCACCACGGGCTACGGAGCGTCACGAACATCTGAAACATACCTGTACTGGAACAACGGCGACGGCACTTTCACCGAGCACGCCGACCGGTTCCACCCGGTGACCAACGCATCGTCGACCGTGGCCGACCTCAATGCCGACGGCCTCCCCGACCTGATTTTCGCCGGCCACTACCTCAACACCAACACCAAGAATTTCTATATCTGCAGGAATCTCGGCGACCGCAGGTTCGAGATGATGCCGCTCGACCAATTCGAGGGTAGCGACGGCACGCAGATTGCCGTGGGCGACGTCAACAACGACGGCCTCGCCGACATACTCGCCGGCGGCCACTTCCGCACCAACGAGCACACCACCGTCGTCTACATTAACAAGGGGGATTTTCAGTTTGACACCTACGGCGCCCATTACGACGACCCGTTCAACAAGAAAGGGCATTTCAGCCGCATCACTCACGGCGCCCACCACCTCGTCGACGCCGACCGCGACGGTAACCTCGACGCATGGTTCTCCGGCTGGATAAACGGCGACTGTGGCAAAGGCTGCAGCACCGAGCTGTGGCGCAATGCCGGAGCCGACAAAGGACAGGCCGCCAATACTGCTCCCGAAGCTCCCGCAGCGCTCCGTGCGGTATGCAACGACGGCAACGTGACCTTCACATGGACAGCGCCGGCCGACGATACCACTCCCGCCGAAGCGTTTCGCTACAACCTCTTCCTGCGCGACACCGCCACCGGAAAGACACTTACCGTACTCCCCGCCGACCTCACCACAGGCTATATCCGCGTGGCCGACACCCACGGAGCCATACGCCGCTGCGAATACACCATGCAGATACCTGCCGACGGCTCATACCAATGGGGCGTGCAGGCTATCGACGCATCCAATCAGGGTGGAGCATTCGCCACATCGACCGTCGACATCGCGGGCATCGGCACCATCACAGCCGACGAGGCGGTAGTGACCGTCGAAGGGGGCGAGGGTCATATACGCATCGCGGCACCCGACGGAGCGGCTGCCTCCATATACACCACATCGGGAGTCATGACATCGCACGTCACCGTCATGCAGCCCGTGTCACTCAACATGGAGCCCGGCATATACATCGTCAGGGTCGACACCGCATCAGGTACCTCCACCCACAAGATCGTTGTACGATAAGGTGATGTAGGGGCGGGGGCGTCCCGCCCCCGTAACATTTCCTCCACCACTTCCAATAAATTCCGACAAAAATTACCACGGGGGCGAGACGCCCCCGCCCCTATAGTCTACCTCAATTCCCAAACCATTTCATGAAACGCATTGCTTTAATCATATTGTCGGCTGCGGCACTGCTGCCGCTGTCGGCCCGCGAATCAATCAATATCGGCAATACGCCGTGGCGCTTCACCAAAATAGTCGACGGTGCTGAAAATCTGCTCAAATACGGCACCGTGACTGTCGACGGCAAAGTAAACTTCGACATCAACGACAACAAGCGCGAGACGGCATCGACAGCAGGCAAATCGACCGTCATCAGCGCCGACCTGCTCGGCACACACGAAATAGACCGGCTCGTGCTGACGTTCGCCGGCGACAGCGTATACGGCGGCGACGTGACATGCACGTTCTACGACGACAAGCGCAACGTGACCGGGACGAAGACCGTCAGCCTTGACGACATATTCACCACCGTCAGGGAGAACGATATTGCCGAAATCGGCAACACTGTCGGATTCCTGCAGCGTACCGTCGGCACCGCATTCGACATACCCGTACACGCCGCGATACGATATGCCGACGTCAGCGTGGAGCGGCTTACCGACAAAGAGGGCAACGAAGTGTCGGGCGCCCTCACCGAATTCGGGCTTATCCCGCCCGCCAATACGGTGTCAGACACCGTGCTCAGCGCACCAGGCTACGATGACAGCGAGTGGGAGAAAGTCGGCATACCGCACTGCTTCAACGAGTTTGACACCTTCCTCAACGCATCAACCGGCGAACGCTGCTGGCGCGGCGAGGTATGGTACCGCAAATCGCTCGACATACCCAAATCCTACAAGGGAAAGAGGGTTACGCTGATGTTCTACGGCGTCAACATAGGCATGACCGTCTATGTCAACGGTACGCCGGTCAAGGGAAACAGCGCCGTCGCGCAGCCGGCGGCGGTGACCCACGTAGGCAGCTCCATACCTTTCGAGGTCGACATCACGCCCTATCTCGAATACGGCAGGGAGAACACCGTGGCCGTGCGCGTGTCCAACTCACGCGACACATTCTTCACCTACCCCGGATTTGCCGAGAACGAAGGTTTCGGCCAGGCGATGGGAGGTATCGTGGGCAAGGTGGTGATGGACATCACCGACCCCGTCTACATACCGAGCAACTGCTACTCCCCCCATAACCAATGGGGCACATATTTCGGCACCATAAAGGCCGACGACAATGAGGCCGTGGTAAGAATGCTCACCAACGTGACCAACTCCAAAGAGAAACCCGTGAGAGCCGAACTCATCACAAAAGTCATCGATGCCGACGGCCGCTGCGTGCTCAGCCGCTCCGACCGCCGCATCATCGGCCCGCACGCCACCGCCACATTCGACCATATCGATACCATCGCCGACCCGACATTGTGGTATCCTGTAGGGCTGTCGGGCACCCCATACCTCTACGATGTCGTCTATGAGGTGAAAGCCGACGGCAAGACCACCGACACGCGCCGCGAGCGCATGGGCCTGCGCACCATCACCTGGGACAAGAACCACTGCTATGTCAACGGCGAGCTGTGCATACTCCGCGGCTTCGGCAACCGCAACCTCTACCCGGGGCTCGGCGCCGGTCTCCCAGAGGCATTCCAGTGGCAGGACATAGCCCGCATTGCGGCCTGCGGCGGCAACACACTGCGCGTAGGTCACCAGGCACCGTTTCCCGACGCTTTCCGCGCCTGCGACGAGTACGGAGTGCTCCTCATAGTCAACTCCGGCGACAACGAATGGGCGCTCAAAAACGAGCCGGCGCTTACCTACAAGCGCGAATACGACCGCGACCTCATCATCGCCTACCGCAACCACCCGTGCGTGGCCGTGTGGGAATCGAACAACGGACTGCCATGGGACGGCGAACGCTACTGGCCTGTCTATACCAAACAGGAAGTTGACAAATGGGACTTCATCGCCCCTCGCCTCGTGCTCAACCGCGACGGCTATCCGGAACACTGGAATGCCGACGACCCGCTCGTAATCGGTTACACCAACCGCTACGAGAAGCATCCCGACTACCCGTCGCTCAACGCCGAAGTGTACGGCACGAACTGGAGCGGCAATCCGAGCTGGTGCATAGCGCGCTTCGACTACGACAACGAAAAGCCGTTCTCGCAATATTACGTACAGAACTATCTCGACGACGTCAACAACCGCGCATGCGGGTGGATCGACTGGATGCTCGCCGAGACCTACGGCGAGGGCTACACCATATACCTCAACGGCATGCGCGACCAGAAGAGCCTCGGCTCGTGCGCCATGGATGCCAACCGCTTCCCCAAACTGAAATACCGCATATATCAGAACGCGCTGTGGGTACCGTTTGAACAACATCCCGGCGTGGCGCTCCAGAGCCACTGGAACTACTCGGGCGTGCAGGATGTTGACGCATGGAGCAACTGCCCGCAGGTGGAGCTGCGGCTCAACGGCGAGAGCAAAGGCATCGTGACACCCGACCCCGCCACGCGCCGCTGCACATGGAGCGGTATCGAATGGGAGCCGGGCGAACTGACGGCTGTCGGTCTCGACGCCGAGGGGCGCGAGGTATGCCGCGAGAGCGTACGTTCAGCCGGCGAGCCATACGCCATAAAGGTTGAGCGCTACACGGCGCCGAGCCTGCCCGACGGCTCCGGATTCCCGCTGCTCGCCAACGGCTCCGACGCTTTCATCATCACCGCCACGGTGGTCGACCGCGACGGCAACTGGTGTCCGCGCGCCGACAACATGCTGACGTTCGCCGTCGAGGGAGAAGCCTCCTACAAGGGTTCCTACAACTTCTACGTCACTCCGGGCAAAGACCTGAGCTACCACTCGCCGGGCGACACGGAGCTGCAGGCCGAAGGCGGACTGATGCGCATAGTGGCGCGCACCACGTTCACTCCCGGCGACATCAAAATCACCGTCACCTCACCCGGCCTCCAGCCCGGCAGCTGCACGGTGAAATCTTCGCCGCTAAAAAAATAGTCCGCCCGAAAGTTGCATCAATAAATATGCATCGGGAGGGATTTCCGGGGATTATCGGTCCGGAAATCCCTCCCGATTTCATTTTTTACAAAAGTAGACGCACCATGAGCCGATAATTACATTTTTTGAGCGCTGTGTGGTCGGGTTTGATTTTTCAATAATATATTTTTGCATTGTTGCAAAACGCCTTAAACAAACCATGCAACGCCTTAAACAAACCATGCAAACGTTAACCAATCTATTTTAAATATGAAAAAGTTTACTTTTATTACCGCAGGTCTCGCAGGCCTGATGATGCTGGGCAGCAATGTAGCCTCGGCAGAACTGAGTATTCCAAAAATTTCACTCGCAATCCAGACCAACTCAAGCAACCCCGATGTAGAGGTATTTGATAGCGGCGCCCATTTCAACATGGTCAGCAACTATATCGGCTGGACCGGCGAGGACACCAAGGTGGCCCTCGGCCAGGTTGACTTCGGCCCCGACGGCAACAAATACAAGGCAGCCGCCATCGACCTTGCCAACGGCTGGTACTGCGACGGCTGGGCAATACTTCACGCAGGCCCCACCTACGAGGAGTCCGTACCCTTCACCCAGATCGCACTCAACGAGACGGGCGGCTACGACAACTTCGTGACCTACGCCTCCAATTTCTCTTGCAACACTCCGCAGGAATCATGGAGCAACGGCCCGGCAATGGAAGGCATCACTTTCACCAGGCCGACAGGCAAACAGAACGTATACCTTACCTTCGTGGCAGGTGCCGGCAATATCCGCGCCATCAACTTCTATGAGCAGGAACTCGTTCCCGCCGACTTCGTGCGCAACCTGAATGAAGACGGCACTCCGGGCAACGACGACATGATAGCCCTCCTCTCGCCTGACCAGTATGAAGGATACAGCGAAATCGCTCTCCGCCTCAACTCCACGGAGTCTACCGCAATGAATCCCGAAGAATTCCCCGACGCACGTCTCGACGGTGAATCATGGGGCTGGACCGGTAACGGCTTCCTCGCCGACTTCGGCAATGTGGATTTCGGCAACGGCGACTACAAACAGATTGTCGTCAACTTCACCCACTGGAGCGAAAATCTGAATGACTATCTGGAAATATATCTCGACTCCCCCGAGGAATCCAACCGTATAGCCAACGTCTGGGCAGGCCGCAACCTTGAAAACAAGGTATACATCAGCCTCGCCAAGAACCTTGCAAACAGCATCACCGGCACCCATAAGGTGATATGCAAATGGATAGGCGGCAGTATAAACGTTCACCATATCGAATTTGTAAAAGACAATGTATGGCCCATCGCAACCGACTGCGGTATCGTGCTTGAAGATGTCGAGCCTGCAGCCGACGCGTTCCACATGACATTCGTTGACTGCCCCGAAGGTCAGGGCAATCCCTGGGGCTATGAAGTACGCGCCAAAGGCCGCTACGAATCGGCCGGCAACATCGGTTATACCAAAAACGGTACCGTTATCGAATTTATGGACGAAAACGGCGACGGTGTTGACCTCGGCGACGGTTCTTACAAACGTATCATCGTCAACCACGCCAGCGAACCCACCTACGACGGACCGGTTGAACAGTCAAATTTCTCTTTCTACATCGACCTCGACCCCGACTTCGCTTACACCAACGACGATTTCGACCAGAATCTTGATGATATTCTCGCCGATCACGAACCGATCTGCGTAGTCCGCATGCAGGGCACAGGCGCATGGAGCGTACGCAAGAAAACTGCAGGCGCAATCCTGAAACCGGTATCGGGCAAGCACAGCCTCTTCATGGTCTACAACCAGACCTACAATACCAGCGCAGGCGCCAACGTATTTGACATCTACATGGACAAGGTAGAGGTTGCAGGCGCAGAGTCAATCGTCAACGACAAAGCTGACAACAACGTACAGGTATTCACCGCAGCAGGTGAAATCATCGTAAAAGCCGACATCCCCACCACCGCCGAAATCTTCTCGCTCAACGGACAGCGCGTAGCGGCAGCCACAGTGGAAGGCGAGGCTTCAATCGAAATGAACCGTGGTTTCTATCTCCTCCGCGCAACAAATGCCGACGGTGTGAAATCTTTTAAGGTCATCGTAAAATAAATCCCGCAATATTCCGTTAATATAAATACAGCGTCATAAGAATGTAAAAACTCTCATAGCAAAAAAATCAAAATTTTATACTCTTATGACGCATAAAAGCAGGATTCTCCGTGAAGGAGCGTCCTGCTTCGTTTTATACACCCTACAAAAATAAGATGTGATGGCAAATCCGGAAAATTGAGGGCATTGCAAAACCGTTTTGCAACACCCTCCGATAGTGTAGACTGATTCCCCCCAGCCTTGGGCTGCACTTGGGTGCAGCCCAAGGCTGTTTACTTAATCTTAAAGGCGCCCGTCAGGTCGCCGATTTAGCAGTAACCGGGTACATCGGAGCATAGCGGAGATGTGCCCGGAAAAGATGTAGTGACTCCGGATGCGCCCGAAGGCCGCCGATTTAATTATAACTCCATGCCACCGAAACAGATGTGATGTAAATCGGCGACCTTCGGGCGCCATAACCGTGTATCGGCCTACCGGGCACACCTTCGCTATGCTCCGGTGTACCCGGTTACTGCTAAATCGGTATCCTGTCGGATACCCGCCGATATTGACGCCTTAAGTAAACAACACCGGGGTGCAGCCATACATCATGACGTAATATATTGCAACGCCCCTTTCATTCGGGGTGTGAGCTACAAATGTGCTATTTTTTTGACAATATGCATTTGGGCATAGCGCTAAAATTTTATAATTTCACACCCTGACATATTAACCTAACATTACCTTATTTCGACAATGAAAAAAATTATACTGACACTTGCCTGCGGAGGCATGGCGATGGCCGCAACAGCCGGGGATGGAATAAAATACCCCATCACGCGCGAGATGCACAATCCGCTCTTTGTAGAATTTCCGTCGCCGATGTACGGCACGGACAGTATCGGGCGTATGTTCACGGCCGATGCTTCGGCCCATGTGTGGCCCGACGGACGCCTCTACGTCTACGCAAGCCACGACATGGAACCGCCAAAAGGGTGCGACCGCATGGACCGTTACCACGTATTCTCCACCGACGACATGGTCAACTGGACCGACCACGGCGAGATACTTTCGTCATACGACGTGAAAGAGCAGTCGGGATGGGGCATCGAGGGGTGGATGTGGGCACCCGACGCGGCCTACAATCCCGCCAACGGAAAGTATTACTTCTATTTCCCGCATGTCAACGAACCGCTCCCCTGGGGCGGCCACGACTGGCGCGTGGGGATAGCCGTGAGCGACAGTCCTACGGGCGATTTCCACACCGCAGGCTACGTGGAGGGCGCACCGTCGCTCATCGACCCGTGCGTGTTTGTCGACGATGACGGACAGCCTTACATCTACAACGGAGGTGGCGGACAATGCTCCGGCGGCAAACTCCGTACCGACGACTGGACACGTCTCGACGGCGAGATGCAGCCGATGCAGGGCCTCGTGGATTTCCACGAAGGCACATGGGTGCACAAATACAACGGGAAATACTACCTGTCGCACAGCGACAACCACGGCCGCGACGGCAACCAGCTGCGCTATGCCATGTCAGACTCGCCTCTCGGTCCGTGGGAGGACAAAAGCGTTTATGTATATGCCACCGGCTGCGGCACAATCCACGGCTCCATCGTGGAATACAAAGGGAAATGGTACGCTTTATACCATGTGAACAATCCGTCGGGACGCGACGAACTCCGCTCGGTATGCATCGACGAACTTGAATACAACCCCGACGGCACTATCCGCGTAGTGCGCAACTGGGGCACGCCGCACGACGAGATGCTGATGCTACCCGCAGCCGGCGAGAGTCTCGCAATCGATGCCGTGAACTACAACAACGGCGGCGAACACTACGCCTACCACAAGAACGGCGCCGACGCTCCCGCGACAGTTGAATCGAAGTCGGGAAAACATATCGCCGACATGGGGAAAGGTGACTGGATGCGCTACAGTGTCAATGCAAAGAACGACGGCCGCTATGACATAACATTCAAAGTGGCTCCCAAAGCTCCCGAAACGAAATTCCACCTGAGCGCCAACGGCAGCGACATCACCGGCGAAATCGCACTTGACGGCACATCGAAATCATTCGCCGACATCACGGTAGAGGGCGTAAGCATAGGCGCCGACGTGGAATACCTCGACCTGCGCGCCGACAACGGCATCTTCGACATCAAGTCAATCACCATCGTCCCCGCAAAATAGCCACTGATGATTTTCCAGGGGCATTGCGGAATCCCATTTCACTAAACCGCGGTTAAAAACCGCGACTACTAACAGGCTGAATATCCAGGCGTACCGCGTAGTAGCCGCGGTTTTTAACCGCGGAAAAATCACAATCCTTTCAACTAATTTATAAACAACGATATATACCATGAGTAAAAGAGAAATTGCAGGCGCATTACTGTTTGCGGCCATGATGACTGCGGCTACCGCTTCGGCGGTGCCCGCATGGCAGATGAAGGAAGCGCCGATGATGACACCCTGGGCAACGCAGATCGACACTTCGTGCCCGCTCCCCGAATATCCGCGTCCGCAGATGGTGCGCGACGACGGCTGGCTCAACCTCAACGGCATCTGGGAACTGCGCAAGGGCGTACCCGACGAAGCCTACAACGCCGGTTTCGACTACGACAAAAGCATTCTCGTGCCCTACCCCATCGAGTCGGCGCTGTCGGGCGTCATGGAGAAGAGCGACGAACAGTGCTACTGGTACCGCCGTACGTTCACCATTCCCGCGGAGATGAAAGGGAAACGCCTGCTGCTCCACTTCGGAGCCGTGGACTGGGAGGCAAAAGCATATATCAACGGCAAGGAAGTCGGGCGCCACACCGGCGGCTACGACCCCTTCACATTCGACATCACCGACGCCGTCAACCCTGGCAAAGCCGAACAGGAGCTCGCCGTGTACATCTACGACAACACCGGCGTGCAGGGCCAGATGACGGGCAAGCAGTCGAAAAATCCCTCAATCTGCTGGTACACATGCTCGAGCGGAATATGGCAGACGGTATGGCTCGAGGCTGTCCCCGACTCCTATATCAGCGCTTTGGAAATGGAGCCGACGCTGTCGCAGAACTGGCTCAACCTCAATGTCACGGCCAATGCCGCCGGCTCGACGGTCGACGTAAGCATAAAAGACCGCGAGGGCAAAGAGGTGGCGTCGCTCGCCGATGGCGCAACCGACAAGACACTGCGCATCACCGTGCCCGACGCGCACGTATGGAGTCCCGCCGACCCGTATCTCTACGACGTGGACATCACGCTCAAAAAGGATGGCAAGGCCGTCGACAAGGTATCGGCCTACTTCGGCATGCGCAGGATTGAGGTAAAAAAGGTCGACGGCTATCCCCGCATATTCCTCAACGGCGAACAGATATTCCAGATAGGCCCGCTCGACCAGGGATTCTGGCCCGACGGACTGCACACGCCGCCGTCGGAGGCCGCGATGCTCTACGACATAAAGACGATGAAAGACCTCGGCTTCAACATGGTCAGAAAGCATATCAAGGTGGAGCCTGACCGCTGGTACTATCTCTGCGACCGCGAGGGTCTGCTCGTATGGCAGGATCTGCCGTCGGGCAACGTGGTCAAGGGATACGAGGAGCTTGCCAAGTCCAACTTCAAGGACGAGGCCGTCAGAATCGTCAAGGCGGTCAAGAACCACCCCTCGATAGTGCACTGGGTGGTGTTCAACGAAGGCTGGGGACAGTTTGACACGCCTGAGGTAACGACCCTCGTGCAGAACAACGTCAACCGCCTATCCCCCTCGCGCTTCGGAAAAGCCTCGCTGATATGCAACGCCAGCGGCTGGACCGATCACGAGCTCGGCGACATCATCGATACACACAGCTATCCGCATCCCTCCTGCCCCACCCACGCATCGCGCGCGGCGGTATGCGGCGAGTACGGCGGCATCACGCTCAAGGAGCCGGGGCATATATGGCCCGGAGGCGACTTCCAGTACACCGTAGTCGAGACGAAAAGCGACTTCACCGACTATTTCAATATGCTTTGCGACGAAATCAAGGACCTCTACTATATGGGGCTGAACGCCGCCGTATATACGCAGATAGCCGATGTCGAGATTGAAAAGAACGGGTTCCTGACCTACGACCGCAAGGTGCTCAAGACCGACAATCCCGCCAAAATCCGCGCCAAGATACAGGAAGTGCTCGACATGCCGCACAGCGACATGAAGGTCACCCCGATTATCTCCACAAGCGGCTCGCACCGCTATAAATGGCGCTATTCATTCAGTGCCGACGTGCCCCGCCACTGGCAGGAACCGGGCTTCGACGACTCATCATGGCCTTTGGGCGAGGGCGCTTTCGGTGCCAACGTCGGCTCGTCGCAGCATCTTGTCGGCACGAACTGGAACACCAACGACATAGTGATGCGCCGATGGTTCAGAATCGGCGACCTGACACCCGAGGCAATCGACGCCATGCGTTTCGTGACATTCCACGACGAGGATATCGAAATCTACATCAACGGCGTGTGGGCTGCGTCGCGCAGCGGGTACACCAACGGATACATTCCCGTCGACATTTCCGACCAGGCCAAGGCGGCGATACGTCCCGGCGAATGGAACCTGATAGCCCTGCGCGGCAAGCAAAGCTCGGGAGGCCAAATAATGGACGTGGGCATATCGGTATTCGGCGACGTCGACATTGAATACACCGAGGATTTCTCCGACTACACACCTACGGAATACAGCGAGTTCACGGACCCTACGTCGCCGGTAAAGCCTTCGTTCACGAAGGTTTCCGGCACTGATTTCTCACACACCGCCGACCGCTCCAACGCCGCCTGGGGCGACATCGACAACGACGGCAACCTCGAGCTGATTTATTCCGGACGCCACAACCACCTCAACGGCGGCTGCGACCGCACGCTCATCTACAAGCACAACGGCGACGGCAAATTCACCACTGTCGCCAACTCCATCGCAACATGTTACTACGCCGACCCCGTATTGCTTGACTTTGACAACGACGGCAACCTCGACCTGTTCATGCCGGGGCTTAAAAACCGCGACTACAAGGACAATCTCGACGACGTTGCGGCCTCTCTCTACCGCAACGACGGCAGCGGCAACTTCACCGACGTCAATGCCGGGGGCGCATACGGCATAGCCCCGATATACAACGGCCGCGACGGCGGCCGTTCGCGCCACTGGGTATCGGCAGGCGACTACGACAACGACGGATACACCGACATCGTGGCCATCGGTCTCGACGACTACGCCGATACCGACGGCAACGGCAACCCCATAGTGCGCAACGACCGCCGCGTGCTCTCGCTCTACCGTAATCTCCAAGGAAAAGGTTTTGAACTCCAGAAGACGCCCCTCGACGGCAAGGCGCCTCTGCCGGGACTCACCCGCGGCTCGGTCTACTTCGCCGATTTCGACAACGACGGCAACCTCGACATCATGGCGTCGGGCTACGGGCCGCTCGAAGGCAACCTGCACATCTACTGGAACAACGGCGACGGCACGTTCAGCGAGATGCCGGGACGTTTTTTCGGGTCGTATGACTCGTCGTGCATGCCCGCCGACCTCAACGCCGACGGACTGACCGACATACTCGTGACAGGCTATGCCAACTACGGCTCGGGCAACCGCAAGGATATATTCATCTACCGCAACGACGGCAACCGCCGGTTCTCACTCGTTCCGGCCGGCGAATGCGGTTTCGAGGGCGTCGACGGCGCCACCCCCGACGTGGCCGACGTAAACGGCGACGGACTCCCCGACATATTCATCGGCGGACACGGCGCGACGCACGAAATCACCACGTGGCTCTATCTCAACTGCGGCGATTTCGTTTTCCAGCCGTTCGGCGCATGGTACAGCGACCCGTTCGGCAAGCAGTTCACCTTCGACCGTATAAGCCACGGCAACTCGCATCTGATTGACTACAACAACGACAACCGCCTCGACGCATGGTCGATGGGCTGGGGACAGGCATCAAGCTGCGGAAAGGACTGCGGCGCATCGCTCTACACCAATGTATCTTCCGCCGTCAATCAGGCACCCGGCATTCCGACCGGCCTGCAGGTGGAATACGATGCTGCCGGGGGTCAGTTCATATTCAGCTGGGAAGCGCCCGACGACGACAATACTCCGAAAGAGGCCCTGCGCTACAACCTGTATCTGCGCAAAGCGGGCGACAACGCCATATTCATGACAATCCCCGCCGATGCAGCTACCGGACGTCTTAAGGTGACAGAACTCGCCGCGGCTATCGCCACAACGCGCCATGCACTCACCGTTCCGGTGGATAATGCCCGCTATGAATGGGGCGTACAGGCCATCGATAACGGCAAAGCGGCCGGCCGCTTCGCCACCGCCTCGTTCAATCCGGCCGACGTAGCGTCGGTCGGCACACTGACCGCCGACAACGCGCTCTCGCTCGAACCGCTCGGCGATACCCTGCGCTATACCGTCAGCGGCACGGCAGCCACACTAAGCATCTACAACGCCACCGGCATATTGCTGCATCAAGCCGCCGTGACCGGCACGGGCACCGTCCCCCTCCCCGCCCCTGGTCTCTACATCGCCTCCCTCGCCCCAATACTCCTTGCCCCCGTAACCCTGAAATTCCTCATAAAGTAGTGAATAACTATATTTAGCTGTCAAAATTGGCAGCACTTTGTAGGGCCGCGATTCATCGCAGTTTACTTAAGCCGACTTCGGAGGATAATGATGAACGGGGAAGTCGTTTATATTGACATTACCGTTAATATTAACGATGCCGTAGGCATCATCTATATGATTAACCCGGTCATGGCGCGAAGCGCCTTGGCCGGGTTAATGTGTGGGTGGAGCACGTTGCCGCAGCATGGTGCATCTCCTCCCGGCCAAGGCGCTTTCGCGCCATGACCGGGTTAATCAATAGAAGATGCCTGCGGCATCGTTGCTACCCAATGTTGTCCGCTTAACCTCACTACAATAGGATGTATCTACTATAAGTTTTACACCACTATCACGCCTTTAAGTAAACAGCATTGAATCGCGTCCTTACATTTTCGTTTCGTGTATTTTGAGTTTTGTGACGCCGTCGTATTTGTACAAGGCGTATCAATATTGTTATATTACAACAATCAGGGCGCTGTGCCGATGTTTCGGTCGCAGCGCCCTGATGTTCTATTTTTTTATCGGAGTGACGTATAATCCGTTAACGGATTATCCGCTTGCTTACTTTATTGCCTTTCTTGACGAGATATACTCCGGCAGAAGTGGGATACTCGACACGCATACCCTGGAGGTTGTAATATTCCTCGGGGGCATTGGGGTCATCGGCTGCGACGTCTGAAACTCCGCTGAGACCGGTATCACCCTTGGCGTTGTAGATACCGTAGTTGCGTACCTTGACATTGTCGCCTGTCTGGGAGCCTGAGCCGTTGCTGAAGATTACGTTGCATGCGTCGAGAGCGCCTTCGGTCTCTACGGTATATTCGTAGTAGTCGCCGTTCTTGACGAGCTTGGTGCCGGGCCATTTGCCGGTGATTTCATTGCACTCGTTGCTGCCGTAGATGTAGCAGTAGACGTTGCTCCAGTTTGCGGCGCTGTTGTCGAAGTAGATGTGCCATACGGTAGATTTGGTATCCACTTTTGTATAGACTGCAGAACCGGTCTTGGTCTCGATGCCGTCGGTAGCGCTCCAGCTTACAGTCACTGACTCGCCGTCGACCATATCGGTGCCGAGAGTGAAGGTTGCAGTGCCGTTGAACGACATCTGGGCGCCGTTGCCTATCTTATACCATGCCGAAGTGGCGTTGGTGGCAGTGATGGTGACATCCTGGGTGCCTACGAAAGTACCGCCGTTGGGGCTGAGTTTCACGCTGAGACCCGATGCTTCGATGATGTCGTAGGGCTCGAGGCTGGAACCGAGCTTGTAGACACCACCGTTGACGAATTTGTATCCGCCCTCGTTGTTGCCGGGAGACTGGCTGTTGCCTGCATTGCTGAAGATAATCCTTGCTGAAGAGGGGATTTCGGCATCGCCGGTATAGGTCCATTTGTACATGTTGTCGCCGAGATACTGCAACGACTGTCCGGGCCATTTGCCTCCGGTGTAGTTATTGCTGTCGTCCCAGATCCATGCGGTAGCTGCTGTCCATGACTCATGATAGAGGAAGATGGCCTGCTCGCCGGCTTCGATAGAGGGAGCGATTACGGGGTCGGGCTCCTCGCGGTCGCCGCCGGGGCCTACAGGGCCGGGGGTGGGATTGGGCTTGATGGTGGTCGTTTCATCTGGCATGGTTTCATCGGGCCATGTAGTCCAGTTCTCTTCTGCGGGAGCATCGGCGTAGAGATACTTGCCGTCGTCGCCGATTTTGCCGGGGCCGTCGAGTACGAATACTCGCATGTTGCCTTTACCCGAGCATGTGGCGGTGAGCGTGTTGTTGGTCACATTCTGTACTTCGCCGGTGATGGCATCGACATAACGACCGTTGAGGATGCCGGTAAATGTAGAGCTGCCCGAGATAGTTACAAGTACATACGAGTCAACCTTGTCGTCGGTGTAGCGACGTTTGAAAGAGAGGCTGCCCGAGCAACCTTCGGTAGAATACTGACCTTTGCGGAGAGCGGGCACGGCAGCGCGGATTTTGTTGAGGCGCTGGATGTGGAGCGCGAGAGGATATGAAAGCGTAGAGGCGAGGTTGCCTGTGGCGCCGCTGTAGTCGGCGAAATCGTTGACGGTGACATCGCCTTCAATATAACCGCCGAAATATGCACGGCCTGAGTCCTTGAGAGCAAGAACGGCACCTTTGTCAATAGCTTTGCCTTTCTGGAACTCTACTTCCGAACCGTAATAGATACAGGGAATGCCGCGGAACGAAAACATCAGCGAGAGGTTTTCGGCCCAGGTTGCCTGGTCTTTCGAGAAGCGGAAGTTGCTGTCGGGAGCATAGTCGTGGGAGTCGACATATACCACGTTATATGTGGCGTCGTTGTAGAGGTAGTCCTGACCGTGAACACCGAATGCGCCTGATGCCGAATTGAAATTCCAGTGCATCGCGAAGTCGATGACGCTCAGGCCGGAGAAATCGCTATAGTCGGGCTTGTGATAGTCATTGCCGTTGAGCAGGGCGTTGTCGCTCTTGCGCAGTATGGCGTCTGCGTGGCCCAGGTCATCTTCGGCCGACTGGTGCACTGAATCCCAGTTGGTGTGGCCGCTGACAGTCTCATAGTCGTGCGAGCCTTCGGTCTCGGTGGGAATGGCCACGACAGAGTCCCACGACTTGGGGTCGTAGTCCCATGCATAGTCCTTCGACTCTTTCCATGTGTAGTAGCAGGGAGAGCAGTTGTAGTTCGCACCGCGGTAGATTACCTCCATCGAGCGTGCGCATACCTCGCCGAACATGAAGAACGGAGTGTTGCCGCGCTTTGCCTTGGCTTCGGCTGACTCTGCTGCCTCAAGGAGCTGCGGGAGGAAGTTCTTGTTGAACGACAGACGTGGAATATGACCCGCGGTGTCGATACGGAAACCGTCCACACCCATTTTGATGAAGCGAGAGTAGCAGTCTACGATATATGAAGTGACGCCGGGGTGCTCGGTGTTGAGGTCGACGCAGTCGCCTGCAATCTGTCCCCACCAGCGAGAGGGATCGTCCCAGTCAAACCAAGCCTTGTGGTGCCAGTAGTTGTGGGTATCCTTGTTGGTGAAGTCGGAGTTTTTCATCAGCGCCAGGCGCGAGCCATACTGGGCGGCAGGCTTCATCGAGGCATAGTTTTCGGGAAGCAGGCCCCCTTCGCTCTTGGGCACCACTTTCATCGAAGCATTGATGTCACCGAGATCCTGTGTATAGTCTTTCTCAAACATCTTGCAGAGATAGTTCTCACCGAAGTTTCCGGTGTGCTGCAGCACGATGTCGAGCACGAGTTTCATGTCGCGTTTGTGAACTTCGTCGATAAGGGTCTGGAATGCTACATCAGCATCAGCGTCGGTCGCATCCTTTGATACATAACGATGGTCGATTTTCGAGAAATCCATCGCATGATAGCCGTGATAGTCAAGGCCGGAACCGTTTTCTACGATAGGTGTGATCCAGACAGCGGTGAAACCGAGAGCCTTGATGTAGTCGAGCTTCTCGATAAGACCTTTGAAGTCGCCTCGCCATTCGGGGTCGTTGACATTGAGCACACCGTCCCAGCAGTAGGTGTTGTTGCTGATGTCACCGTCGTAAAAACGTGTGGTCATGGCAAAATAGATTGTCTCGTCGCGGAAATCGGTACGATCTCCGACAAACGTGGCCGCGTTGGATGACAGAGCTGTCATGGCTACAGCCGTCCCCAGCAGCAAGCGGGAAATCTTTTTCATCTTGTGAAATTTAAGAAATGTAAGTAATTATGAAGTTGGTATTAAAATTTTATAATTCGGTATAGATATAAAATATTCTGCAAATATATGCGTTATCATACAATTATGCAAGCTGATACGTAAAAAAACATAAAAAAAAGGCCTGTCTGCCGGAGACAGGCTCTTTTTTTTATGTGACGTATATAAATTATACAGTCAGGTCATAATGCCAGGGGCATTATTTGACAACGAATTTCAATGCATCGGCACTGCCGTCGACGCTGAGCATATAAAGCCCTGCGGGGCAGCCGGCGAGCGATATTTTTCCGCTGCCCGAAGCCACTTTGACGCCGGAAGCATTATATACGGTACCGACAGCTACGGCCGAGGGCAGTATGACACTGCGCGATGCGGCGTCATAGTATGCCGGCGTACCGTCGGCAACGATGTCGCTCACTCCGCCGAGTCCGACATATACCTTGTTGGATGCAGCCGATTCGACTCCGGCATTTTCGGCTGTCACGTGGTAAGCACCGTCGGTCATACCGTTTTCGGGGAAGTCATAGCTTGTAGCGGTAACGCCGCTTACAACCTTCACGCCGTCGCGGTAAATATTATATGTGACTGCATCCGAGGCTTCAGCGGCAGCGGCTTTGGCGCTGCGTCGGTCGGGAGCCGCCAGGGTGGCGTATATGCGCCAGTTGCCGTCAAGGGTCTTGTTAAGGCTCTTGAGAGTCTTCCACGAGGTGTCACCCGCCGAAGCCGACAGGAGGTTACCGTAACCGTCGTCGGCCGGTCCTGCATCGAACAGCATCGGTTTGACACCGTTGGCGTATGTCAGGTGATAGCCTATCATTATGTCGCGGTCGGCAGTGATGACGAAGGGTTCGTTAAGGCGTATCTCATTGTATCCCTCTGTCGAGATTGCGCGCAGGTCGGAGAGTGCGATTTCCTGCTCGTACACGAGGTTCTTGTCAACGAATATGACCACGCTTGCCGAATTCACATCGACCGAGTAGAGACCGAACTTAATATGGGTTATCCTCATGCCTTTGCTTGCGGTAAGTTTCTCGGCGGGGAAGAGCTGCACGGCATAAGTCTCGCGCGTGCCGCTGCCGGTCATGCCGACACCGTAGCTGGCACCGTCGACGCAGTAGCTGAGTACGGGAGCGCTTTCGGGCACGCTCCACTGCAGGTCGTGGGTAGCGTCAGTATCCGTAACGTCATGCTTAGAGCGGAGGTCATACGGGGCGATGCCGGCCTGCTCGATGTCGTAGTCGACCACGACTGACTCTGATTTGGCCGATTCCCATCCGTTGGGGTAAATGGCCGACACGGCGAATGTGTGCATGCCGTAACCGTCGAGAGCCGCGGTAAACGAACGTTGGTCAGTGGTGCCAGTCAGCTCGCCGTTGCAATATATATTGAACGATGCGGGAGCCAACGATGCAGGAGCACGATGCGGCTGAGATGCCGACGCCTCGGGATTGATGCCGTAATCGGCTTCGGCAGCCGGAACAATCACTTTACGCAGCGATGCTTTACCGCAGTCAAGCGAACCGATTTCGACCGATGCGGGAGCAGCCTGCGACTGTGTGCCGGTAACTTCCGACGCTACCGCCGAAATGGCGATGTTGTAATTGTTGTAAGTGGAGTTGATTGTGCCGAGGTTCATCCATGTCGACATTCCGGGAAGTTTGACGATGGCGCCGCCGGTCACCAGCGGGCCCTTATCGAGGATAATCGGCGATGAGCCGCCGGGAAGCGCCGCGTTGTAGGCGATAATTATATCCTCGCTGCCGGTAATCTCGACAGGAGTGTCAAGAGTAAGCGTATAGGCGGCCAGAGGTGACACTTCCCCGGCGCCGATAGCCGTCGATGAAAGCAGCGTGCGTCCGCCGTACACATCGAGAGAGAATCCCTCGGGGAGGTCGTCGCCGATGATGAAGTTAATCTTGGTTATGCGGTATCCGACATAGGGTGCGACTTCATCAGCGGTAAAGCGTGTGCCGTAGGAAAGTTCCATGTCCTCGTCGAAACCGGCCATATAGGCGATGCCGTCGTGATGTTTCAGCTCCACGTCCATGCCCCATGCAAGGTCGACAGTACCGTTGGCCCTGTCGAGATTTGCCGACGAGAGCAGCGGAGCGCGGTAGGCGGCGGGTAGTTTGGCCGTAGCTTTGGCGACCGTGCGTTCGGACACATTTCCATTGTCGGCCACAGCCTCGACCGAATACACGTAGCTTCCGGGAGCGGGAGCCACATCATTGTAGCCGGTGGCGGTGACAGACTGCGCTATCAGCTCGTCGTCGCGGTATACGTTGTAGCCCTTGGTGGTGGCGCCGTAAGCTGTTCCGCCTTCAATATCAGCCGAAAGCATCCAGTTGCCGGGGATGTTGCCCGATGCGAGCGTCTTCCATGTCGGCTTGGAATTCAGGAAGTTGGACGAACTTGGCGACGATGTCGAGAAGCAGTTGCCTTTCGAGCCTACCGCTGCCTTGCTGTCGACGCTGATAGGCTTGGTCTTGGGAGTCTGCAGCACATAATATCCGTAGGCATAGCGGCTTCCGGATTCAATCTCCACGGGAGTAGTCAGTTTGAATTTGGTCCACTGGTCGGCTTTTATCTGCGCGATGGTCTCTGCCGGCACCACCTCGGAGTATATGAACACACCGTCCTTCATGACCCACAGGGTAAGACCGGTGACGGTGGCCTCCTTGAAATGTCCGTTGATGGCTGTCAGCTTGCCGCCGACAAACGAGATGAGGTCGTCGGCATCAAATTCATTCTTAATCCACACTTTGGTATTTGACGAAGCGGTTCCGCCGATAGCGTTGCCGTAGACCCCGCTTGTCCATGTCAGCAGGTTGTCGCTGCCGCGAAGTAGCGGAGCGCTCCAGTTCAGTGCCACGTCAAGATCGGCGGCTGCCGCAGCCAGTGAGGCGGGAGCCGGATAGCTGTCGGCCGCGGTCTTTACGGTGGCGTAGTATTCCGGCGATTTGTATGCCCCTGCCGAATATACGGCCTCCACAACGTATGCGTTTTTGCCGCTTGCCTGGCCGCTGAGGCTGCACGAAGTCTCCGATGCCGGAGTCTGCGCCACCTTCACGCCGTTGGCATATACGTTGTAGCTGTCGGGAGCTTCGTCGACATCGTTGGCAAGATGCGCCGTCACCAGATAGGTGCCGCGGCCGTTATGGCTCCATGTCTTTCCGTCAAATGAGTAAAGGTCGCCTTTGGAATTGACAGCATTGTCCATGATAGCCGACATTGTCAGGTTGGGGCCATGCTCTATTTTGAGTGCCACCATCACTTCCTTGCCGGCCGGGATGGTATATGGCGCGTCGAGATGTATCGTACGGAAAGAGTCCTTTTTATAGCCCGACATATCGGCCGGCTGCTCCCTTACCACTTTCCCATCCTCATAAATGAGCACTGTCACGGCGACTACCGGACGGTACTCGTAATAATCCACGGCGTCGATGACCTCGCCGGCAATCGGGCTCAAGTCGGCAGGTGTGAACCGCGACGCGACATAGATGACAGCCGGCTTCTGCGGCGTAGTCTGTCGCCCGTCATCGCCATCATAGGCATAGCCGTTGTGCCAGGCAAGCGTCTTGACGCTTTGCGGTGCCTTCCAGCTGAGACTCACGTCGGAGAAGTTGGTCGAAATCTCAACCGAATGAGGCGCGCCCTGACGGGCCCACATAGCGGCAGGCAGAAGCACTGCTGCTCCGGCCAAAAGTGATGATAGTAATCTTCTTGTCATTTTTAAATTAAATTAGGTGAAATGATTGACAAACTTCCCGCACACAAGCGGGATTATATGGCAAAAATACAAATATTTTTGCAAAAACAAAGATTTATGTATTATTTTCCCACCAAAATATGCGCAAATAAATACATTATTTCATTTTTTCATACAATATTCCACGTTATCAGGGAGTTTCGTGATTATGCGCGCATCGAGCATCCTCGACTCGCAGAAATCGCCGGCCGCGGAGCAAGGCAATCGCCGGCACAGGGGTAAAAAGTGTCGCCTGCCACCCTCCGTCGGGGCGATTGGCGAAATATTTGCATTTATGGCGATATTTGATAATGATATTTTCAAAAAAAGAATTACCTTTGTTGAATATATAATTTTATAAATATGTATGACCCGGGGTCGTTTGGGACCAGGGGTCTCATTAACGATATATTTTTTTAGTTTTACGAATTTCTTTCAGCAGCATGAGAGTCAAGATACATAGCGAAGGCAATAACCTGCTGGTGGTTCTGGCGCTGGCGCTCATTATTATCAATGTGCCGCTGTGGCTTACGCTCCACAACATTATTGCGCTTCCGATTGTTGTAACGGCAGTATCGGGAACGCTGTTCCTTCTGGTATTGAATTTCTTCCGTTCGCCCAAACGCCACTTCAAAGGCGACCCGGTCAATGCCGTGGTGGCTTCGGCCGACGGCAAAGTGGTGGCCCTTGAGGAGACATTCGAGGATGAATATCTCCATGAGCGCGTAATCCAGTTGTCGGTGTTCATGAGCGTGTTCAACGTGCATGCCAACTGGTTTCCGGTCGACGGCAAGGTGATATACACCAAGCACCACAACGGCCGCTTCATGGCCGCCTACCTGCCCAAATCGAGCAAGGAGAACGAGCGCTCGACCGTGGTGATCGAAACGCCTGAAGGACAACGGATACTGATGCGGCAGATTGCCGGCGCGATGGCGCGGCGCGTAGTCACCTACGCCGAGCCGGGCGACGACGCCAACATCGAAGACCACATGGGCTTCATCAAATTCGGCTCGCGTGTCGACCTCTATCTCCCGCTGGGAACCGAGATTTTTGTTAATATAGGCGATAAAACACTTGGCGGCCTGACGCTTGTCGGACGCCTTCATCCTGAAAAGAAACAATGATACGTAACATAATCAATATGGTGCCCAACTGCATCACCCTGCTCAACCTGCTGTCGGGGTGCGTGGCGATAATCTTTGCATTCAGTCCGCTCGATGTGCATGACCGGCTTTTGGGCTGGGAATGGGCAGCCATAATGATGGGCATGGCCGCTTTGTTCGACTTCCTCGACGGAGCCGTGGCCCGTATGCTCAACGCTAAATCCGGCATAGGCAAAGAGCTCGACTCGCTGTCCGACCTCGTGAGCTTCGGGGTGGCGCCGGGACTGCTGCTTATGAACGTGCTGCTCGCCGCCGGTGCGGGCTGGTGCAGCTACATCGCGCTGTTCCTGCCGCTGATGGGCGCTCTGCGTCTTGCCAAATTCAATGTCGACGACTCGCAGACGGTCACCTTCAAGGGCCTTCCGATACCGGCCAACGCCATATTCTGGATCGGAACGGTAGGCGCGATGATGAACGGACAGCTGCGGCCAACAGTAGGCATAACCGTGGCCGTCATCATCCTTATGGGGCTTCTGATGGTGAGCAACATGCCGATGTTCTCGCTGAAGATGTCGAATTTCTCGCTTCGGGATAATTTCGTGCGCTATTTCGTAGTGATTGCCACCGTTATATTTGTAGCCACGATGGGCGTGGCAGGCTTTGCGGCCGCCATCCTGCTGTATATCGTGGTGTCGGCATTGCAGCGCATAGTAAGAGTCACAACCGAATAATCATAAGCAACAGTTATTTAACGGTAGAATAATGGGTACTTTTCTCCTGCTGTTATTTATAATATTTTTCGTCGTACCGGTAGTGCGCGTCGCTTACACTGTATATAAGGTGAGGAGCAAGATGCGTGATGCCATGAAAGGAATGTATGGCGCGCAGCAATCAGATGCCGGCTCCGATACGCGCCAGACGCGCAAAGGGGGCTGGTCGGCACCTGGGAAGCATCGCAAAAAAATCGGCAAAGATGTCGGCGAATACGTGAAATTCGAGGAGCTGCCCGCATCACCGTCATCCGGCACATCGCAAAGCCCGCGCCATACGGCCTACGAACCGCAAATCACCGATGCCGACTGGGAGGATATAAAATGAAAAATACCAACTACGTGCCCCGGCTGTACGATTTTCTCCGGCAGCTGGCCGCCAACAACAACCGCGAATGGTTTGCCGCCAACAAACCGCTCTATCTTGAGCTGAGGCAACTGTGGGAGGAGGATATCAACCGCCTTATAGCATGCATGTCGTCATGGGAGCCGCGCCTGTCGCATCTCACGGCCAAGACCGCAGCATTCCGCATATACCGCGACATACGGTTCTCCAACGACAAGAGTCCGTTCAAGACATATTTCTCGGCGGCATTCAGCCAGTACGGCAAGATGACACACCGCGCCTGCTACTACCTGCATATCGACGGCACGCCCGAAGGCGGCCTCTACGGCGGCGCATGGTGCCCCGACAGCGCCATGCTGCGCAAGATACGCAAGGCGATTGTCGACAACATAGAGGAATTCGAGGCAATTGTCAACGACCCCGCCATGCAGGAAGCATTCCCGCAGTGGTACTGCAACATGCTCAAGACGGTGCCCAAGGGATATGACCGCGACCATCCGCAGGCACAATACCTGCGCATGAAGGACTACGGCCGCTTCGCCCCGACCGACCCGAAACTGTTCTGCGACCCGGCGTGGCCCGAGATTGTGGCCGAACGCTTCAGCAAGATACAGCCCTTCGTGGAGTTCCTCAACTATTCGCTCGACGAATAGTCGCTCAATCAATCAGGCGGGTCGGACCTGTCTGACCGGTCTGACTTGTCTGACTTTGTCATGGCCTCCCCATAATATTTTTTTGACTGCAAAAGAAAAAATTGTTATCTTTGTCAAAACTCATTTTTACAACAATATCAAACTTCATATAGCATGGCAGAAATCAAGACAATAGGTATCCTGACATCAGGAGGCGATGCCCCCGGCATGAACGCCGCCATACGCGCCGTCACCCGTTCCGCAATCTACAGCGGGCTTAACGTGAAAGGCATATACCGCGGATATCGTGGTCTTATATCCGACGAAATTGTCGACTTCCACACCCAGAACGTGTCAAACATCATACAGATGGGCGGCACAATACTGAAGACTGCCCGTTGTAAAGAATTTCAGACTCCCGAAGGACGCCAGCTGGCATACGACGTGATGCAACGCCATCAGATCGACGCCCTCGTGGTCATCGGCGGCGATGGTTCGCTCACCGGAGCACGCATCTTCGCCAACGAATTCAACTTCCCCATAATCGGCCTCCCCGGCACCATCGACAACGACCTCTTCGGCACCGACTCGACTATCGGCTATGACACGGCACTCAACACCATCATGGACTGCGTCGACAAGATACGCGACACCGCCACGTCGCACGAACGACTCTTCTTCATCGAGGTCATGGGCCGCGACGCCGGCTTCCTCGCCCTCAACGGAGCAATCGCCGCAGGAGCCGAGGCCGCCATTATTCCCGAAATCTCGACTCAGGTCGACCAGTTGGCCGAACTTATCCAGAACGGCTTCCGCAAGAGCAAGAACTCATCAATCGTGCTCGTGGCCGAAAGCCCCGTCACCGGCGGCGCGATGGGCCTGGCCGAACGTGTGAAAAACGAGTATCCCGGCTACGACGTGCGCGTATCGATACTCGGCCACCTGCAGCGAGGCGGCTCCCCCACTGCCTACGACCGCATCCTCGCCTCACGCATGGGTGCCGCAGCCATCGACGCCCTCATGGACGACCAGCGCAACGTCATGATCGGAATCAAGAACGATGAAATCGTCTACGTACCCTTCACCCGCGCCATCAAGAAGGAGAAACCCATCAACCGCGACCTCCTCGAAACACTCCGCCGCCTCTCAATATAATAAAGGCAACCGGAGATTGCATATCACCCCGTATTTCCGCGGTGTTACAGCCCCGGGAATGTAAAATTCCTGTATAGCATGTTGGCCGGCAACGATTCAGCCGACAGCCGACTCACCTCAGAAAGCTATAAACTTTGCACTCTAACGGCATTCCTCCAACAAAAGTGCAAATAAAAATACCCGAAAAATTTGCATGGCAAGAAAAAAAGCACTAACTTTGCCACGCAAAAGCAGGGGTATTAGCTCATCTGGCTAGAGCGCGACACTGGCAGTGTCGAGGTGAGCGGTTCGAGTCCGCTATACTCCACTGATGTAAACAACAACATCAAGGTCCCATAGCTCAGTTGGTTAGAGCACCTGACTCATAATCAGGGAGTCCTAGGTTCAAGCCCTAGTGGGACCACACTCAGAAAATCAAGCACTTACATTCATTTGTAGGTGCTTTCCTTTTTGCCGCACGGAAAAACCGGTACAGAACTTTTATTTCGTTTCATTTTAATTAAAGGAGTGAATATTAAAATTACTGAGGAATAATGTATCCCGAATATTCCATATAGGCCATTAAAATATTCATGCATATTTGGCTCCAATCGCCAAAATCAATGATAATATTTATCAACAGCATGGATAGAATATGTCCATTTTGGAAATCCCAAATCAAAATTCTGAAAAACCACTCAGTAGAGGGTTGCAGCCTCCAATATCCGGTCAGCTGACTTGAAGAAGTATTCTTCATGTAGAAGAATAGTCGATTCGGAATTGGCAGGTTGGTTTTGACCTATTACCCCCGAAAAGACATTCTTCCATGCGGTGCTTCGCGGTGCGAAGATAGCGACGATAAGCGAAACTGTTATTTTATCTTTTGCGTCATGTTACGACAGATGTCGAAATGTCGTAAAAATGCTATTGACGACGGCAATACTGTAAAAGTATTTCCGAATTACACTTAGTAGTCAGCATATTAAATGATACTCAACCAATCTTTGCATTTGTCGCCTTGAACTCAAATATATTGTTAACTTTGATGTCGGGACAAATCCAGACAGTCCGCGACAATTTTGAAAAATCAGAAGAGCACTTCGACCGACAGACACGATGTTGTTTACTTTTATTCTTTTCCGGTATTATATAATGTAGATAAAAAACTCAATTTATCTTTCTAACAGATGAAACGCTTTCCATTCTTACTAATCAGTCTTATACTGCTGTGTAATTTAGGGTGCAACAATTCAAAATCCGATACGACGGATGATACTGAAATGGGGGATTCTATTATGGAGGATTCTTTTATGGAAGATGACAGTAGCAAGAGTCTTGAATTTTGGACAGCAGATACCATTATAACGATTAATCCACGTTTAGTTCATCTAATGGACTCTTTATATCAATACACGCGACATGAATTGCCCTTAAATGACGTCAGAAACAATCGCAAATGGATGCAAGGATTTAGGAACCAATTATGTAACTATTACAGAGAAACACGGTATCCCGACAGTATTTCTGATTTTGCTATGGCTGACAGCATAATTGCGGAAGCATACTCTTTGTGGAATTTTGACAAAGATGAGTCAACGATGGGAATGATTATAAGTAACGATATTGAGAGGACCCGATTGATATTTGAACAATTTAACGAATATGAAAAACTAAACAGTATTTGTGAAAGCGAAGAACAAAGAGAAATCCTTTTGTCTGAATTTACAGAATGGCTGGACGTAGAGAATTTATTCTATACAATATTTGCAAATTGTGTTGACTTATATTTTTGGGGAGGCTCAATAAGTGGTATCATCAAGACAAGTGCCGCATTGAGAATTTTGAATGTACATATAGACCTTTATAAAAAAGAATACGCAATTATTAGTAATAGCGTGAATCAATGTGAGAACAACGGCACTTTCCTCCGCCCGGCACAGAATCTTTTGATTAGTTGCTGTAAGCAAGCTCTTGATGAATGGTATAACCCTGTAAACGCAAATTCCCTCAGATACTGTCAACTCTACACAGAAACCAAATCATTGCTTAATGAATTGGATATGCATGTTGACGCCTGGTGTAAATCTCGGCAGATGTGGGAAAATGTAGTGTGTACGGATTGGTTAAAACCGGAATATGCACGCCACACTTCTGAAGTCCTTATTAAATTGGCTAATATCATAAGTTCTGTTCAATGATACATCAAAAAATTGGAAAAACAAATATAATAAGGAACCATGTACTTGTTTATAAATAGACAACTGTTGATAAAATATTAATATCAAAAAAAAATAGTCATTCGAAGATGAAAATTATTTTTCTTGACATTGATGGAGTCCTTAATACTGATAAATGGGAGGCATATATGCTTTCTCAAAGACTTCCGTTAGAAGATGAGTTCGGGATTTTCTTTGACAAAGAAGCGATTGATAATCTTGCTAAAATTATAGCTGTTACAAAAGCTGAAATTGTAATTCATTCTACCTGGAAATTAGGTAAATCCATAGATTGGTTACAGTTACTTTGGAAGAAGAGGTCGCTTCCGGGAAACATAGTAGGAATTACTCCCGATGTCCCGCCATTCTATAATAAAATGGACGAAATTGCAGCATGGCTGGCAGAGAACCCTGACATCAGTAATTATGTAATCTTGGATGATGAAGATGAGTTTTCATCTCATCAACACCAACACCTGATAAGAATAGATTCAGTAATCGGCATCACAGAGGAGAATGTTAATGAGACTGTTGAAATATTATTAAAAGAAATGATTTAAGCTCATATTCGTTGCATTTGTCGCATTGCGCTCAAATATATTGTTAACTTTGATGTCGGAACAGATTTCGGACGCTCCGACGGCAATTTTGAAAAATAAGAAGCTTCCCTTAATCTAAGCATTGGGGCTTTTCTAAAAATCTGCTGCCCCATAATTCTCACTCATAACCACCCGTCAGGCAATCCGAATCCAAGCATACATGATGACAACCTTACGAAGAAAATCAAGTCTGTTTGTGAGTTGATGGATATTCGGCAGCTCGACCATATCATAGTTACGCCTTACGACAGTTTCTTTTCCTACTGCGATGAGGGACGGCTATAATCTTATGTTTTAGAGCATATAACCTGAAAATATATGCTCTTGGATAGCCTCACCAATGACATTTTTTCGTAAATTTGCACTTGATTTCAGAGCCATAGAGTTGGCAGACGGAATCAACAACTTTATAGAAAGGTGTTATTGAAATTTTATCTTTCATTATCGAACTTGGCGGTTTGAATTGTAGCAAAGGTAAGATTGGCAATAGCACCTACACTGATTGCTTATACCCTGCCGTGAATGGCAGATTATATAGCAATATCGGTGTGGGGCTATTGTTTTATCTGCTACAAAGGTACGCCAAGACCTGATAATGAGATAAGACAAGATACAATCCTCACACCTTTTTATGTCTAATAACCAAACCGTTTCAATGGAGGATGAGAGACTTTTTTGATATATGGATGATACTACCATTACCAAATGTGCTAAGCTTATTGATGCCGCTCTTATGCTCTTTATGCAGAATGGGACATTAAAACAACAACAGAAGTTATTGGATTCGTTGAATTCATTGGTGTTTTGTATGGCACAGAAATATAGTCTTTCTAAGCAGGATACAGCATTTATGCTTTATCTTTTTTGGGAAGAATATAATCAAGGATGCATTACAAAAATGTCGAACCAATATATTAATACCACTTTAATTCCTGCTGTCTTTACAAAAGGTAAAAAAGATGTGATACTTGGTAGCTCAATTTTGTTAACGTTGGAAAATGCAATAAAATAATGGGACTATTCAACGCATATAAATCTTTGTCAAAAGCGAATGATACGCTTAAACGCCTTGAATATACAATAGGCCGATTACAGGTCAACATGGATATGTGCAATTATTCTGCGGCACGTTCATATTGCAATGATGCTGCCTCACTCGTAAAGACTTTCCTTGAAACAGTCGAACAGAGTAAAACCGCAGAAATTTCCATGTACACATTCATGGGACAAAAGATGCGAGTAATGCAACTTGCGATGCTCTTTAACGAAGCTTTGCAAAGTGCAAATGCAATAATCACACGTAACGGATACTAATAACTATGGGATTTTTCGGAGATATGCGATCTATAAAGAAAATATATGGTCGCTTAAACACAATTGAACCCCTATATACAGTTCTTGAGCAAAATTTATCTATGGGCAATATTGTTGAAATAAAAAAGTTGGCAATATTAATTGATTCCGAACTAAAGAAATTGACGACTGAAATAGCAAATGCTCCTAATTCTGTCAAATGTGCCAACTTCCAATTCTTGGGCAGAAATACTTCGTTGTACATAATTGTCAAGGGCATTTATGAAACAGTACAACCTTGTCTTATGATGCTTTGAAGCATGCGATGTCAGTTGACAATTACAAATATCAATGCGACCATTGCGGACACATGGAGAATCAATGTGAGGGCATCTATCTATTTTCAGATAAATGCTACACAATGCTCCAATGTCCGCAGTGCAAAAAGATAAGTTCAATTTTGCTGTCAGAAATAGCGACTAAAGCAAAGGATTATCCTCTATGCCCTAATTGCAGTGTCAGGATGTTCGAATGGGATAAAACGTGTCCTCAATGTGGCACAAATATGAACGTAACAGAGTGGATAACAGATACAATATGAAAAAATCGCAATAATCTTGACAGTGCAGACGGTCTTATTGTCTGCTTGCAGAACCCATCGCCACATCCACTCTATATAGAAGTCCTGAAAATACTATTACACCTCCATGAATTAGTGAATAATTCATTGAAAATCAAAGAATTATAAGGATTAATGAATAAAATTAAACAAATAACTAAATAACAACATCGTACCTTTTTAGAACAATTCTTATATAAAAGAATATTCAGAGAAAAGGCACACTCAACTTATTGAATATGGAAGCACCCTACCTAATCCTATTATTATTGTCGATTACCTTATGTGCACTAATAATAAAAAATGAGTTTTCTAAAGAGAATAGCAACAGAAATCACTCTAAACATCATGAAATCTCAGCAGATTATCTTAATGCAATGGAGTACGTTAATCATCTCACTAAAGTGAAAGGTGTTGCTTCAGAGATATTGTCAGGTCAATGGTGCGATACTGATTTCAAACATTATGATTCTGATGACCCAATGGACATATCTCCCTGGGATGATTTTGCATACAGTATGCTTAGGAATCCGGAATTGGTTAAATTTAATTTTGATAAGTGCCCCGATTGTGAAAATGATAGATTTCAAATATATCATCTCGAACAAGGGAATGAAAATATTGGTAATTACATTTTGCTCTGTCCATCTTGTAAGAAATATTTTTGCTTTAAGAGTTGTACTGATTTTCAGTTCAATAATAAGATTAACAGTTTGCAAATAAATGATATAAGGCAAGAAGAAATAACATCTGATGATGGCTTTACTGCTTATGACGATAACAATCTCCTTAAACAAGGCGAAATTAAAGCTTACTGCCGTAAAAATTATGATCCTGCAACTAATGCTAAAGAATCTATAATTGAGATTGAAAAATATTATAACGTGGACTATGCTATAATCGGAAGATCATGGTCTAAGGTGTGTCTTACAGAGTTACCGGATAAAACTTTTAGCTCAATCTTGTTTACATATTATATAGACGGAGAGGAAATTAATATTATAGAAGATTATCGCTCAATAAAAAAACTCTCTAATATAAGAAGCCGAGAAGTAACAACCATCGTTATTTATCGAGAATTATCAAACAATCGAATTGCTCAAATTAGGCAGCGTCATGGAAATATAAGAATAATCAACCGTCCAGACATTCTCAATCAGACATCAAGAAATCTCAATAACATTATCTATAGATGCACAGAGTCTAATAATTCCCAAAATACCATAATAAATAATTTTAGTAGATGACAAAAATTGAAATTATGCTGTTAAACATCTAAATTTAAGCCGATTATATTTGTAAAAGTCCCTGAAAATTAATAATTTAAAGGAAAAGTTTGCCGACTTTTCTCCATGAAAACTACTAATTCCATGGACTTGTTCAAAGTTAACCAAATCCTCCCGATTATGCAAGAACATTTTGGGCAAAGTATTAATCTGGCTCGCATAAAACTTATGGCGTTGCTCCTCCACGCGCTGTGTGTGTGGTGCAGACAGTCAGCCTTCATAAACTGGCTGGCGCGATGCCCACAGACGTGGACAGGGACTCCAGCCTGCGATGTCTTCAAAGATTCTTCGCCAAGTATGTTCTTGATCTCGACATAGTCGCCCGTATGATTTTCTCGTTGCTTCCTGTCAAGACGGATCTTGTTCTGAGCATGGACCGTACCAACTGGAAGTTCGGGGATTTCAACATCAACATACTGATGCTGGGCGTGACATACAAGGGAATTGCCTTCCCCTTGATTTTCAGTCTTCTCCCTAAAAGGGGCAATTCCAATTGGGAAGAACGTAAGAAAATCATGGAGCGGTTCATCAGACTTTTCGGACATGACTGTATCGACTGCCTGGTCGCTGACAGGGAGTTCATAGGAAAGGAATGGATCGGATGGCTGAACAGCCGGCGCATCCGGTATTACATCCGTATCCGGCAGAACTTCTGGATTGTCAAGCCTTCCACCGGTGAGAGGATACGTGCATGGTGGCTTTTCAATGACCTCAGGGTCGGCCAGGAGAAATTTTACTATAAGCTTTTCCTTCACAAGGGTGAATATGTCTATCTTGCCGGAAGCCGGATCAAGAACTCCGACGGGATTCCCGAATTGCAGATTCTCATATGTTTCAGCCGTCCCGAAGGTGCTGTCCTGACCTATAAGAAACGCTGGGAGATAGAGACGGCCTTCAAGGCCATGAAATCCTCCGGCTTCAACATCGAGGATACCCACATGCGTGACATCGAGCGTATCGCAAGACTTGTGGCGATGGTATGCATGGCTCTTGTATGGGCGTATCTCGTTGGTGAACATAAGGATATGAATATTAAACCGATAAGAATCCTAAAGCATGGAAGAAAGGTGAAGTCGCTTGTCAAGTATGGCTTGGAAGAGATTGCAACCATACTCATGCGACCGACTTATACCCCAAAATTCGATGTCTTCAAATTTTTGTCATGTACTTAACGACTGCAGCGCCACATACTGGCGTATATAGTCGATTTCCTCCGACAGCGGTATCATGTCGCGCTGCGACGACTGGTGCACGTAGCGCATCATGGTGATGAACCGTTCGAGCGACGCCAGCGCATTCTCGTTGTGGGTCAGGAACAATCCGTAGAGCGAATTGAGCGTATTGAACATGAAGTGCGGTTTAATCTGCGCCTTGTAGAGCGCAATCTCAGCCTTGTCGCGCTCCACCTCCACCTCCTTGCGGCGCATGCGCTGCATGTTGACCTGCGTGAGAAGCCCGACGGCGAAACTGAATGTCTCCACTATCATGAACAGCGACCACACCGCCTGCTGATACTGCTGCACCTTCGCCAGCAACCGTGTGATACCGGCGTCGTGGACATTGGGCTTGGGGGTATACAGATTGACATTCAACAGACAGAATGTCAGCACGAAGGACACGGCAACAAGAGCCACCCCCAGATATTTACGCTTTCCTTTCCCGAGCAGCGACGGCACCGTCCATAAACCATTTTCAGGAACGGACAGGGAGACATTGACGCCATAAAAAATTTTTGTAACTTTGCCCCTATCCCCGGGCTACGTTGCCTTCGGGCTACGCCCTCAGTCAACTCCGCCCGGGGATAGGACCCTGTCAGTCAACCTTATCCAGAGATAGAGTAAACCAATATCAGTAAACATACCAAACCGAGTCGACCATTTTCAGGAACGGACAATTTGCGATAAAATTATAGCGATTTAGGGAATTTTTATGGATTTTTTGTATATTTGCTTTCGGATATAAATCCATATTTATACTTACAAAATACTATTTTTATCATCACCCCAATTATTATCAACACTCCATGAAAAAAGCGATTTTAGGAGCAGCACTGCTTGCCTCCCTGTCGGTTGCGGCTCAGCAGCCAAAAATCTACATCGCCTTCCAATGGCACATGCACCAGCCTATCTACACGCCAGGTGAGACTGTAATGGAAACCCATCAGGGCGGGTCATTAAGCTATGACCTCCTCGAGGTATTCACCTCGCGTACGGGAGCCTACACCAACTGGCCCGCACAGGCTGTCGACAAACTGATTGTCGCCAATCTGCCCGGCGGCGCACAGGTGTCATTCTCAGGCTCACTGGTCGAGAACCTCAACGTAATCGAAAAATCGACCTCCCACTTCCAGAACTGGAAAAAGAACTGGACCGACTACATCGGCAAGAAAACCGACAAAGGCAATCCACGCATCGACATGGTGGCCTTCGGATATTACCACCCGCTGATGGCACTCATCGATGAAGAGGATGCCCGCAAGCAGATACAGAAACACCGCGCATGTTTCGCCGAGAATTTCCCCGGAATGTCATACTCCAAGGGTATTTTCCCTCCTGAAAATGCCTTCGAGCAACACATGATACCGGCTCTTGTCAAAGAGGGAATAGAATGGGCTATGGTCGACAACTCTCACTTCGACCGCACGGCTACAGGTTATCCGTGGGTCAAGGGTGTTTCCATCGTCGAGCCCAACAAGGCCGACATCCTTAACCCCAATCCCGCCGACTGGACTCACATCGAGGGTCTGTACTGCCCCGGACAGATTTCCGCAGGCTGGGGACACCGTCCGCACTGGATGAAATATGTCGACCCCGCCGATGGCCGGGAGTACAAGATGATTGCCGTGCCGACTTCGCTCGTATTCGGCAACGAGGACGGCCGCGGCGGATTCGGCGCACTCCAGTATGAAAAATGCATCAGTCAGCTCGAAGCTTTCAACGACGACCCCGAGCACCCCATCCTCGTTGTTCTCCACCACGACGGCGACAACCACGGCGGCGGCTCGGCAAGCTACTACGGCTCAAACTTCCAGAACTTTGTCGACTGGCTTAAGGCCAATCCCGACCGCTTCGAGTGCACTACCATACAGGACTATCTCGACACATTCCCGCCTGCCGACGACGATATAATCCACGTAGAGAGCGGCAGCTGGTGGGGCGCCGGTGCCGACCCAGAATTCCTCAAATGGAACGGCGACAAAGGCACATACGCCGGAGCCACCGAGCCATATAGTCCCGACCACAACAGCTGGGGCATCATCACCGCGGCATCAAACCACGTGAAGACAGCCGCCGCCATCGCTCCCGACAATGCCGACGTACGCGCCGCATGGGACGAACTCATGTGCGGCGAGACAAGCTGCTACTGGTACTGGGACGGCACGGAGGAATGGGATTCAAAGCCTGCCACCGCCGCCAACCGTGCGGTTGAAAAAGTGGCCGCTGTAATCGCTTCAGGCAATGACACTACCGGCCCGTCAATCTATCACCCGCAGCGCGAGCCCTACAACCCGGGCGCGACGGAATGGGAAATGGCCACATCATCCGACTTCACAGTGTGGAGCTACGTCTACGACCTCAGCGGTCTCAGCTCCGTCAAACTCAAATACCGCATCGACAAAGACGGCGTCAATCCGCTGACCTCCAATCAGAACGAAACATACGCCGGAGGCGATGAGGTAGGTCCCTGGCAGGAAGTGGAAATGACCGGCAAGAGCATCGCGTCAATCACCAATCCCCTCCCCGCCTACAAAGCTCAGGAATACTCGGCTGAAATCAAGGGACTCAAGGAGGTGCTCGTAGATTACTATATCGAAGCTACCGACGCCAAAGGAAATGTGTCACGCTCGATGATTCTCCACGTATATGTGGGCGACGGCAACGGTTCCACACCGATTGACCCCGTAGATCCCGACAAGCCCTCGGTGCTCGGCTCATATACCGTATCTCCCGCCAATCCCACTGTAGCTGATGTGATTACCATCACCGCACCCAACGGACGCGACGGCATAATACTCCACTGGGGTGTGAACTCATTCGAGAAACCTATTCAGGCATATCTTCCCGAAGGCTCGCAGTATCACAGCGACGGCAAAGCCGCACGTACACCCTTCATCCGTAACGCCGAAGGTAAATTAGAAGTTAAAATCGGCCCGTTCAACAATCCCGAGCAGGCAGTAAGCTACATCAGCTTCGTGACAAACACCGGCAATGACTGGGACAACAACGGCGGCAATGACTACCGCATCAACATAAACCCGCTTTCAGGCATTGACGGCATCGTGTCAGATTCAGAAGCCCCGGCCGAATACTACACCCTTCAGGGCGTACGCGTCGACCGCCCCACCCCCGGCATCTACATCTGCCGCAAAGGCTCCAAAGTAACAAAAGTAATCATCCGGTAATCCCCGACCCACGATTAATAAACGGCTCCGACGCACATCGGAGCCGTTCCCATATCAGCTTATTTTATTATTGTTTACCATAATCTTCCGGGAGAAATTGCAATATTTATCATTTTTATTTGTCATGATTGATAATATTAGCTATATTTACTCCATCGGAATTTTACAATAGACCTTAAATCACATGAAACCACTTTATTACATTCTTTATTTACTTGTGCCGGCCGGAACGCTTGCATTACAGGGATGTGGCAATACTCAGGGTGACGCCAATCATACGGATAATACCGAACTGGCAGCTGCAAGAGATTCTATCGCATCTCTTACGGCCAAAGTTGATGAACTTAATGCCGAAATCGAATTGCTGAAGTTTCCGGCAGATCAACGGCTGACAGATATTAAACGTCTCATTTCGTCTGAGAAGTTTTCGGAAGCACGCAACATGATTGCCGAATTGCGACGTATTTTCCCGAATTCAGAAGAAGCCGCTGCATGTCAGGCACTTCTCGAGCACATCAACAAGGCGAAGGCCGCGATTATTGCCGAGCAGCAACGCATACGCGCATTAGGATTCAAAGCATTGACCCAGTCTACCGTTTTTGAAATCGGGCCGAACAAGGTGACATTTTCAAACCTGTCATTCGGCAGTCAGTTTACATTTGACGCATACGATGACAGTTGGTTCTACCGCACGGCTGACAGGGGGAATGTATATGCCTTAGCATCCATGTCAGTGACATCGTCGGATAAAAATCCCCAATTGCCCACGCCGGCAATATATTCCATAAAGGGGGAGAAACTGGAGAAAATCGAAGTGTACACCATCGAGTTCGCACGCTGGCGGGATTATGGCGCATATCTCGGGAACTACAGCGACAATGCCAATGATTTCGCAAAAGTAAGTACCGTCAGATTTAAATTGGGGTGTGAAGTCCCTGAAACCGTAAAAAACAGCCCCTATATCATTGTGCTCAAGATGGAAAACACCCAGTCGCGTAATTATGACAGATTCAGAAATCCTCCATATTGGTATAACGGAGCCGACGGTTATCCATCGACTTTATCATTAGAAGACTTCAACGGAGGAAATTACCGTGCCATCAAAATCGGGAATCTGAAGTGACGGAAATGAGAACCCCGGGTTCTCATCCCGACTTTCCTTACAACAAAAGGCTGCGCGTCGATTGACTTGCAGCCTTTTGTCGTTGGCGGAAAGACAGGGATTCTTTCTCCGCTGCGCTGCGAAAGCGCTTCGCGATAACGAACCCAGGGTTCTCATCCCGCCTTTCCTTACGACAAAAGGCTGCGCGTCGATTGACTCGCAGCCTTTTTTGTCGTTGGCGGAAAGACAGGGATTCGAACCCTGGGTACCCGTAAGGGTACAACGGTTTTCGAGACCGTCCCGATCGACCACTCCGGCATCTTTCCTTTTTCGGGTTGTGCAAAGTTAAGGAGTTTTGGCGAGGGTGACAAATTTTTTGACTTGTTTTTTAGGGTTCTTTTGTAAAATATTCGCAAAATATTGGAGTAATTGTCGGCCGTATTACAGCGCCGGGAGGCGTCATAGCGGTTTAGCATCTGACTTTCAAGAAGAAATGCATGCGACATGCCGTGCGGGAATACTGAACATTCATCAGCCGCGAAATGTTGTTTTATTACCGGCCGAGGGAATCAATGACGCTGGGTAATCAACTCTTTCAACCATCTGTTTTGCAATCAACATTCTACCAATATGACTCGTTTATCTAATTTTATGACCAAGGGATTACTTTCGGCTGCCGTTCTTGCGGGAGTTTCTTTTCAGCAGGGCGATGCCTGCACGCGTATCATATATCAGGGCAACGACAACCTGATCATCATAGGGCGGTCGCTTGACTGGAAGACGCCTATTCCGACCAACATCTATGTCTATCCGCGCGGCATGGAGAAACAGGGTTCGGACAAACCGGGTGCCGTGACGTGGAAATCAAAATACGGCGCTGTCTATGCCGTGGGCTACGACGGTGGCGTCACCGAGGGTATGAACGAAAAAGGGCTGTCGGTCAACGGCCTGTTCTGCAAAGGTACTGTCTACGACAACGATTCGACCGTGGGACGTCCGCCTATGTCGCTGGCGATGTTCCCGGCATGGCTGCTCGACATGAACGCCACCACCGACGAGGTAATCAAAGTGCTTGAGGAACATAATTTCTCGCTTTCGGGCGCGACTTTCGACGACGGCACCGTATCGGCTCTCCACTGGGGCATCACCGATGCGTCGGGACACTCGGCGGTTGTTGAATTCGACCACGGCGCCATCAGGATATATGAGGGTACCACCGACATGCACGCTATGACCAACGACCCGTCGTGGCCGCAGATGCAGGCTATCGTGAATTACTGGGAAAAGATTGGCGGGAGCCACTCGCTGCCCGGCACCGTGTCGAGTCCCGACCGTTGCGTGCGTGCGAATTACTTCGTGACGCATGTCGAAAAGACCGGTGACGCCGACCTGGGCGCCACAATCGCCCGCACGGTATTGTTCAATTGCTGCGTGCCTTATACATATACTGTAGAGGGTGAACCCAACGTATCGTCGACGCAGTGGCGCTCGTTCTCCAACCTGCGCGACCTCCGTTATTATTTCGACCTTGCCGTAGCCAGCGGCCTCTACTACGTCGACCTCAACAAATGCGACTTCCGTCCGGGAGCATCGGTAATGAAAATCGTCACCGCCGACATGCTCAACGCCTGCGGCGACCAGACCTCAATGCTGCAACCCGTCCCCCCATTCACCCCGATGTACTGAACAAAACATCAGGATATTATATAAATTGTACTCCTGCCCGGACTCTTGTGCTCTTGTTTTTTAACAAAAGTACAGGAGTCCGGGCAGGAGCACAATTGGTAATAATCGACACTATAGTTTCAAAATATCAATGAACATCTTGACGCGGGCGAAATATTCGCGGAGGGTATTTTTTTAAGCGGTTGCGGAATATGTGGGAGGGAGCCGGTTTCATGTACGCGAATATAATCGCCGCCACTGGCAATCAGTATGTTGACTTTGCCGGCTTTGGATAATTGTTCGGCCGCTTTGATGCGGTTTTCAAAATAAAAGTTGCGTGCTCCGTTGGCAGTAAAAAAACCATTATTTCAGAAAAAATGCAATGAAAAGGCGGTAGCGTCTTGTGCACAAGACAAAAAACACCTGATTTTGTCTTGTGTACAAGACAAAATCAAAAGAGAGTATGGCATAATTTCGCTACTGACCATTGATAACAGGACATCGCTTCTTGAAAATATAGTGGCATTGAAACTGTTAGCGAATTATGGAACGAAGGAGGCTGTCTATTTTTATAATCACGGGATTGAAATAGATTTCTATATCCCTCATATTGAAACCGCCATTCAGGTCAGTTATTCGATAAATGATGCTGAAGGCACATTTGAAAGGGAGGTTAACGCATTGGTAAAAGTGCAATCCCGCCTTTCATGCCGTAATAATATTATTGTCACATACGGGGAAGAAAGCATAATTGAAAAAGGGGGCGTGAGGATAGAGGTTATCCCGGTTTGGAAATTTCTGCTTAATTTCGATAAATAATAAGAGAGTGTCTAAAATTTATATTACTTTGCTTTTGAGTGTCTTGCCAGCGTCTTTTTGCGCGCTCTTCAGTCACGTAGCTACGGCTACGCTCGTTCATCGCAAGCAAAAATCCATCTGACAATCCGCCTCAAAATCTGCATTATATAAATTTAGACAATCTCTAAATTTGTCCTTCTGTTTTACTAAAATTTCTACGAGCAGATGTTTTTTATAAATTTGTCTGTAGATTAAATGATATTATGTTATGGCTAAGAATAGTAAAGAGGCTTATAAGATTGAGAATGAGCAGTTTTTGAAAGAGATTGCCGGGCAGCCGGGAGTCAAGGAGCTGTATAACGGCATACTTTACCGTGTCGTGTCGAGCGGCACGGGCAAATCGCCCAATGCCGGGAGCATCGTGTCGGTATTCTATAAAGGTTCGCTCATCAACGGCAAGGTGTTTGACAGCAACATGTCGGAGAAAGTGCCTGATGCATTCCGTCTCCGCGAACTGATTGTCGGCTGGCAGATAGCATTGAAAAACATGAAGGAGGGTGACAAATGGACAGTCTATATTCCCGCGGCCTACGGCTACGGTCCGCGCGGCGTCCACGGCATCCCCGGAAACTCAACCCTCATTTTTGAAATCAAATTAGTGAAAGTCAACTGATTCAGGGACAATACGGTCTGTGCTGTTTACTTAAGCAGAGTTGATAGGGGCGGGGGCGTCTCGCCCCCGTGGTAACTTTCAGTATGTAAGAATAATACCCCGAGGGCGAGACGCCCTCGCCCCTATTGCCCCTTAAGCAAACAGCATTAGGCTGCACCGGGTTCAGCCCTACAATACGCTCGTAACCACTAAGTTTGTCCGCTGAACAGTTACGAAAACTTTGGTTTACAATGAAAAAAAATAAAAATTTATGTTATGTAAATTAAATAATTGTTATTAACTTTACGGTGCATATCGCTTTCCGAAGCCCGATATGGGCCAGGGGGCGGGTGCAGACATTATACAGGAGCGTTTATCAGCGCTCATTCTTGGCCGATAGGAATCTCGCAAATTCAACATTGGAGTCAGGAATGAAGCAACGGTAGATGCCTTTTCGGGTATGATTTATAGTGACGGCTCAGTGATGCGCCGGCATTGTCATATCATACAGCGTGAGGCTTCGGCGTTGCTCTTTCTACACAGACGGGCAATGCGAGAGCCTCTATCAGTGGGAAGAGTAACGATACAGGCTTTCACGCTTCTTTTTTATAAACCAGTCAGTCCAATCCGGGAGGCCTGCAGGACACGGTAATACTATAATGAAAGAAGACAAAAACGAAGAACTGCAATCCCGTCGTGATTTCTTTAAAAAGGGCGTCAAAAAGGTATTGCCGATTCTTGGTGCTGCACTGTTGTCCACACCAATAGCAAGAGCCGTCAACACTTCGTCGGGGTGTAGTTACTGTAGCTATACTTGTAAGGGCAGTTGTCAGGATACATGTAAAGGCAATTGTACGGACAGGTGTTCAGGTTCGTGCTCCGGTTCCTGTACAGGAGATTGTTACGGGACATGCAATCAATCATGCTATGCTTCCAACACCGGAGTTAATTACGGAGGTGGCGGAAATGGCGGCGGAAATGGCGGCGGCAGTTGTTCGGATTGCAGCGGCGGGTGTAAGGACTCTTGTAGGAGTGGCTGTAAAGGTTCGTGCTCGGGCGGTTGCGGTTCGTCATGCAAGGGCGGCTGCAAAGGGGGATGTTCAACGACCTGTACGGGTACATGCAGTACTACTTGCCTCGGGTCTTGCGATGCGAGCTGTTATACTTCGTGTAATACTACTTGTATGGGGTGTAGCGGCACATGCATGGGAAGCTGTACCGGCGGCTGTATGTACACTTGTTTTAACTCATGCTCGGCTACATGCATAGGTTTAATGTATTTCTAAGAGAGATATGATTGATATAAAAAAACAGTCTCTTTCATGGAAATCCGGCCAGACAAAAAACATTACGTTTATTGTAACAAAAGATTGTCAGCTTGCATGTAAATATTGCTATCTTGTCGGTAAGAACGAAAAGGAGCGCATGAGTTGGGAAGTCGCCAAGGGGGCAATCGATTATATACTTGACCATGAGGCCGAGTTCCGGGAGGAGTCGGTAATATGGGATTTTATCGGAGGAGAGCCGTTTCTTGAGATTGACCTTATTGATAAAATTTGTGACTATATAAAACTGGAACTGTTCAGAAGAAACCACCATTGGTTTAATTCCTATCGTTTCAGTTTCTCAACCAATGGCATTAATTACGACAGCGAGAAAGTTCAGTCATTTATATTCAAGAACCGCAGTCATATTTCTATCGGTATTACAATCGACGGCACGCAGCGCAAGCATGACATGAACCGTATTTGGAAGGGAAACGGCCCGGAACGTGGAAGCTATATCGATGTGGTAAAGAATATTCCGCTATGGCTGTCTCAATTTGCTAATGCCGGGACTAAGGTAACAATCAGTTCCGCCGATATTCCGTACATAACGGAGAGTGTGCTGCATCTGTATTCAATTGGCATCCATGAAGTCAATATAAATGTGGTCTTTGAAGATGTATGGGAAGATGGCGATGACAAACTGTTTGAGAAACAGCTGATTGACCTTGCTGATGCTATCATCGAAGGTGAATATTACAAAGAAAACGCATGTTCATTTTTTTCGGAACTTATCGGTAAGCCGTTAGATGCCGTAACTGACAATCAGAACTGGTGCGGTGCGGGAAAAATGCTTGCTGTTGATGCCGCAGGCAATTTTTATCCTTGCACACGTTTTGCCGCATATTCCTTGCGCGAGAAGAAGCCGATAATCATAGGCAATATTCACGACGGGATTGATAACAACAAACTCCGTCCGTTCCTGACTCTTGACCGCACTACACAGTCGCCGCAGAAATGCATGGACTGCGAGGTGGCGAGCGGTTGCGCATGGTGTCAGGGTGAAAACTATGATGCTGCCGATACTGATACTATTTATCAGCGTTCTACGGCGATATGCAAGATGCACAAGGCTCGCGTCCGCGCCAATAACTATTACTGGAACAAGCTTTTCCGTAAACTGGAATTGGATGGACGTAGAGATGAATATAACGCTACCCACAAGAATCAAACCGCAAAGCCATGCTGAAATACCTGATAATACCGTTGGCGAATGACGCTGTGTCTTTCTGCCATTATGAAAGAGGAAACAAATCTGACGGACTGATTGAGTTGGGAATGCTCAAAAAGGCAATCTTTTGGGCAATGACTGAAAACGTGAATGTGCAGTTTGTATATCCTAATTGGGAAATTCCGTCGGAATACAAGGCGGTTATTGACACAATAGACCATGCCAAGATTGTCGGTTCGCATTGCGAGGATAAAGTGCTGACTGATGAGGCGGATATTGTAGTTTTTGACGGTTGGGAAGGTCTTGATACTTTCAAATACCAGTCGGGGAAAAGCTACGTGATACGTACCGACAAATCAGACCTTTTCGAGAATGCCGACGTAATTAAATCGTTGTTTCCTAAACTTGACAGACTTGTTGTTGTCATCACCGATATAGACAAATTTCAAGAGTCGGATTTCCAAAAATATGAAACGTTTTTGAGCGCGATGATACCCGTAGTCAAAGAGGAGTATGGCAAAGGACATTCGCTACATTTCAATCTTTTGACTGACAGAATGCTGTTAGACAAGATGAATAACTGCAATGCCGGCGATGAAAGCATCACACTCGCTCCCGACGGCAAATTTTATATCTGTCCGGCATTCTATCTCGACGGGTGCAAACCTGTCGGTGACTTGGGAAACGGACTCGATATAAAAAATCAACAGCTCTATCGCCTCGACCACGCTCCGATTTGCCGAAAATGCGATGCATGGCAATGCCGCCGCTGCGTATGGTTAAACTGCAAGACAACGCTTGAAGTCAATACCCCGAGCCATGAACAGTGTGTCGTAGCCCATATAGAGCGAAATGCATCACGTAAACTTCTCGAAGAAATCAGAACTTTAGGCGAATTTCTTCCGGAAAAAGAGATTAAAGAAATAGATTATCTTGACCCATTTGATATAATAAAACAATGAAAAAAGCAATAGGAAAAGTAACCGAACAGGAGCGCAATGAGATACAGGCGCTCTTTGAACGACGCAACGGACTCAATGAGCTGGCGAAGATACTGACGTCGGACAATGCCGAGCTGTATGAACGTCTCGTAAAGGATATGGGCGAGACGGGCACGAAATTCCAGAACTGGTGGGACACGATGGCACAGAAGTACAATTGGGAGAGTGCCGAAAATGGCCATTGGGAGATAAATTTCGATACGTGCGAAATAATATTGGTGATACCTGAATAACAGTACAATTATGATAACAGCTTTTATCGGAACTACGGAGCTGCTGCTCATAGGCGGATTGGCTCTCCTCCTTGTCGGCGGGAAGAAACTTCCCGAGATGATGCGCGGACTTGGCAAAGGTGTCCGCGAGTTCAAGGACGGAATGAAGGAGGGAGCGGCTGACGATGCTGCTTCGGCAGTCAATGCGACTGAGGGTGCCAAAGAGCGTACGGCTGACGGTGACGCTGAAAACCGGTCAGACGCAAAGGAGTGACGCGTATGTCGTCGGATGAACAGATGCTGACGTTCGGAGGGCATCTCGGTGTCCTCCGCAAGATGTTGAGACGGGTGCTGGCGGTGACGCTGGTGTTTGCCTGTATTGTCTTTGCTTTGAAAGATGTCACGTTTTCGGTGCTTTTGGCGCCGGGGCAATGGGATTTCTGCACTTACCGGTGGCTGGAACGGATTGTCGGGATTTTTGACGCGGGATTCCGGTTCGAGGAGTTTCATGTCGACCTTATAGCGACGGATCTGTCGAGCCAGTTTATGACTCATATCACCACGTCGATTTATTTAGGGCTGCTTTGCGCGTCGCCGTTCATAGTGTACGAGCTGTTTAAGTTCGTTTCGCCGGCGTTGCTGGAGAGCGAGCGGAAATATTCGGTGCGGATTGTGTGCATTGTCTATCTGCTGTTCATAGCGGGCGTGATGATGAGTTATTTCATATTGTTTCCGATTTCGTTCCGTTTCTTAGGCACATATTCGGTGGCGGAGAGTGTGCACAGTACCATCACGCTCGACAGCTATATCTCCACTTTCGTTACGCTGACGCTGATGATGGGGCTTGTGTTTCAGTTGCCGGTGGTGGCATTCGTGCTCGGCAAAATGGGCATGGTGCAGTCGGCGTATCTTGTCAGATACCGCCGGTATGCGTTCCTGATTATCTGCGTTGTCGCGGCGATAATCACTCCGCCCGATATAATGACGCTCATACTCGTGGCTGTCCCCCTCTACATGATGTACGAGGTGAGCATCCGCGTTATCCGCTCAACCGAACGTCACCGGTCGGAAAAACAATAGACAAGGTTAATTTTGAATAGGGAATTTTGAATTTTGAGTTCCCGTGCATTTTTAACAAAGGAACAAAAGATTAGGCAGAAGTACAGGAGAAAATATTTTGTGCTTTTGTTTGTGCTTTTGTGCTCTTGTTCTTTTGTTTTTTATTTTTTGAACAGGAGTACTAGGGAACAAATGATTGGACAGGAGTACAGAAGATGATGTTGTGTGCTTTTGCTAAGGCTTTTGTTCTTTTGTTTAACAAGGGAATAAAATCGTAATATTGTCCATCAATTGAAATATTTTATCCATTGCGGGAGGGGACGCGCGGTTGTAATTTTGCATCGAAATCATTATCGATGTCCGTGCCCCGGAATGCCGGCAAAGAAGATTCCCGCAGGGAACGCCGCACGTGGCACGACAGAAATATCGACCTGAGTCTTCCTGAAAAAACAAACAACTTAACATTATCATGAATTCTTACAACAAATCATTCGTATTCTTCATCTGCCTCGTATCGGCAATGGGCGGTCTGCTCTTCGGCTATGACTGGGTGGTCATAGGGGGCGCGAAACCGTTCTATGAAGTATTTTTCGGCATCGCCGACGACACGACGCAACAGGCGTTCGCCATGTCGGCCGCAATATTGGGATGCCTCCTCGGCGCTACCACAGCCGGCATGATGGCCGACCGCTACGGCCGCAAACCGCTACTCGTCATCTCAGCCACCATTTTCCTCATATCGGCATACGCCACAGGGGCTTTCAATGTATATGCCGGCTTCCTTGCCGCACGTTTCATCGGCGGTATCGCCATCGGTCTGGCCTCGGCGCTGTCGCCCATGTACATCGCTGAGGTAGCTCCCACGCAGATACGTGGCAAACTTGTGACACTCAACCAGATGACAATCGTACTCGGCATACTTGCGGCGCAGATAGTCAACATGCTGATTGCCGAGAAGGTGCCCGGCGATGTTGTCGCCGTCGACTCATGGAACGCCCAGTGGGGATGGAGATGGATGTTCTGGTCGGGCGCTTTCCCCGCCGCCGTGTTCCTGCTGCTGGCTTGCTTCATACCCGAAAGTCCGCGCTGGCTTACCCGCGTGGGACGCATATCACGTGCCGACTCGATATTTTCGAGAATAGGCGGCAAAGAGTATGCGGCTGAAAATATCCGACAGATTGAAAACGCTGAAAAGGACGACCGCAAGAAAGTGGGACTGCGCACGCTTTTCAGCCACAAATATGCCTCAATCCTCGTGCTCGGCATCATCATCGCCGTGTTCCAGCAGTGGTGCGGAACCAACGTAATATTCAACTACGCGCAGGAGATTTTCCAGGGCGCCGGTTTCCCGATCGACGGAATGTTCCTCAATATCGTGATTACGGGTGTGGCCAACGTAATATTCACCATCGTGGCAATCTATACGGTCGACCGCTGGGGACGCCGCAAGCTGATGCTTTTCGGCGCGATAGGGCTCGCAGCCATCTACATCATACTCGGCACGTGCTACTACTTCCACGTGAGCGGCATACTGATGGTAATCTGCGTGGTTGCCGCCATCGCTTGCTACGCCATGTCGCTCGGCCCGATCACCTGGGTGTTGCTCGCCGAACTGTTCCCCAACAAAATCAGAGCCGCCGCCATGGGCGTGTGCACCTTCGCGCTGTGGACAGGCTGCTTCACGCTGACGTATACATTCCCGCTGCTCAATGCCGGACTCGGTTCTTACGGCACATTCTGGCTCTACGCCGCAATCTGCCTCGCCGGATTCGTCTATCTCAGCCGCCGTCTTCCCGAGACCAAGGGCAAATCGCTCGAACAACTTGAAAAAGAGCTTGTAAAGGAGGATTGACAACGGAGACTTCCTAAATAACAAATCACATAAAACATGAAATCTACGGGCGTGACGGAATAAGGTAAAATGAGAGATTGGAGAAAAAAGGTATCAATCCGTCACGCCCACTATTAAAAAACAAACCGATTAAAACGCAATTATAATGGTAAAAGCATGGAAAGAGAAGGTGGTGATACCCACCTACGAACCGGGGGCTCCCGAAAAAAATCCTATTTTCCTGGAAAAACGTGTCTATCAGGGCTCATCTGGCGTAGTCTACCCCTACCCCGTCATCGAGTCGATTTCCGATACGAAAACCGACGTAGAGTATGACGCCGTATGGATTGAGAACGAATACATCAAGGTGATGATACTCCCGCAGCTCGGAGGACGCGTGCAGATGGCTTACGACAAGGTGCGCAACCGCCACTTCATATACTACAACCATGTCATCAAGCCCGCGCTTGTCGGACTTGCAGGCCCCTGGATTTCGGGCGGCATCGAGTTCAACTGGCCCCAGCACCACCGCCCCTCCACTTTCATGCCCGTCGACTGCACCATCGAGGAGCTGGCTGACGGAGGCGTGACCGTATGGGTCAACGAGCGCGAACGCATGTTCCACCAGAAAGGCATGGCCGGCTTCACCCTGCGTCCCGGCAAAGCATATCTCGAAATCAAGGGTGTGCTCTACAACCCCACTCCGCTACCCCAGACATTCCTGTGGTGGGCCAATCCCGCGGTAGCCGTCAACGACCACTACCAGAGCGTGTTCCCCGCCGACGTCAACGCCGTGTTCGACCACGGCAAGCGTGCCGTAAGCTCTTTCCCCATCGCTACGGGCACATACTACAAGATGGACTATTCGGCAGGCGTCGACATATCCAACTACAAGAATATCAAGGTGCCTACATCCTACATGGCCGTCAACTCCAAATATAACTTCGAGGGGGGCTACGAGAACGACACCCGCGCCGGCATGCTTCACGTGGCGTCGCACCACGTATCGCCCGGCAAAAAGCAATGGACATGGGGCAACGGCGACTTCGGCCGCGCCTGGGACCGCAACCTTACCGACGACGACGGCCCGTATATCGAGCTTATGGCCGGTGTCTACACCGAAAACCAGCCCGACTTCACCTGGCTCATGCCCTTCGAGGAGAAATCGTTCACCCAGTATTTCCTCCCCTACCGCGAACTCGGCATCGTGAAGAACGCCTCGAAAGACATCCTGCTCAACATCGACCCCGCCGGCGACGCCAAAGTCAACCTCAAGGTATTCGCCACCTCCGAGCAGACCGTCACCATCAAGGTAGCCACCGACGGAGGCAAGACCATAGCCGAGCAGACGCTCACTCTCTCGCCCGAAAAGATTTATGACGAGGTAATCACCGTGGGCGACGCCGCGTTCGACACTCTCAACGTAGTCATCACCGACAACACCGGCCGCGAGCTCCTCACATGGCATACCGAACCGGCCGACATACGTCCTATCCCCGACTCGGCGGAAGCCGCCCTGCGTCCCGACGAAATCAAGACCGTGGAGCAGCTTTTCCTCACCGGACAGCACCTCGAGCAGTACCGCCACGCCACATTCAACCCCGTGGAATACTACGAGGAAGGCCTGCGCCGCGACCCGATGGACGTGCGCTGCAACAACGCCCTCGGATTGTGGTACATACGCAAGGGTCGCTTTGACATCGCCGAGAAATATCTCCGCACCGCCGTCAAGGTCATCACCCGCCGCAACCCCAATCCCTACGACGGCGAGCCCATCTTCAACCTCGGTCTGGCTCTCCGCTTCCAGGGCAAATATTCCGACGCCTACGACCGTTTCTACAAATCGACATGGAACGCCGCATGGCAGGATGCCGGCTACATGGCCTGCGCACAGATTTCCTCGCTGCAGGGACGCCTCGACGACGCGCTATACGAAGTAGACCGCTCGCTCATACGCAACTGGCACAACCACGTGGCACGCGCCCTCAAAGCCAACATACTCAACCGCATGGGCCGCAAGGACGACGCGCTCAAATGCTGCGCCGACGCCCTTGAAATCGACCCGTTCAACTTCGGCTGTCTCTACGAGGCAGGTAAAATCGACGAGATGCGCAAGATGATGCGCGCCGACGCCAACGACTACGACCAGGTGGCACTCGACTATATGGCCGCAGGATGCTGGCAGGATGCCGTCAACGTATGGAACATCGCCATCGAGGAGAACGCCGTCACCCCCATGACACGCTACTACATGGCCTACTGCCTGCTCAACAACGGCAACGAGACCGAAGCCAAAGCAATGTATCAGGAGGCAGCGAAAGTATCGCCCGACTTCTGTTTCCCCAACCGACTGGAGGCAATCCTCGCGCTCAACGAGGCAATGCGCATCAATCCCGACGACGCCAACGCGCCTTACTATCTCGGCAACCTATACTACGACAAGCGTCAGTATGACCTCGCTATCGGCTTGTGGCGCAAGTCGAGCGAGCTTAACCCCGACTTCCCCACCGTATGGCGCAACCTCGCGCTCGCCACATTCAACAAGCTCGGCGACTCCGCGGCTGCCGTTGAAATGATGGAACGCGCATTTGCCCTCGACACCGACGACGCCCGCATACTCATGGAGCTTGACCAGCTTTACAAGCGTCTCGGACGCGACCATGCCGAGCGTCTGGCGTTCCTCGAGAAATATTCCGAACTCATCAAACGCCGCGACGACCTGTTGCTCGAGCAGATTACCCTGCTCAACCTCACAGGCAATTACCGCCGCGCCATCGAGCTGCTCGACAGCCACATCTTCCACCCGTGGGAAGGGGGCGAGGGTAAAGTGCCCGCACAGTACCAGTACAGCCGTGTCGAGCTCGCCAAAGAGGCCATCGCCGCCGGCAATCCCGCCGAAGCCGTCAAGCTGCTCGAAGAGTGCCTTGTCTACCCGCATCATCTTGGCGAAGGCAAACTTCACGGCGCCCTTGACAACGACTTCCTCTACCTGCTCGGACAGGCATACGAAGCCCTCGGACAGCACGACAAGGCAGTCGAAGCATGGACAGCCGGCACCGCAGCTCCTCTCGAACCTGCTGCCGCGCTCTACTACAACGACGCCGCTCCCGACAAACTTTTCTACGCCGGCATGTGCGAACTCGCCCTTGGCAACACCGACAAGGCCCGCGGCCGCTTCAACCGACTCATTACCTACGGCGAGCAGCATATATTCGACGACGTCAAGCCCGACTACTTTGCAGTATCGCTCCCCGACCTTCTGATATGGGAAAGCGACCTCAATACCGCCAACCAGGTACACTGCCGCTACATGATGGCACTCGGCCACTACGGCATGGGCAACACCGACAAGGCACGCACATTCCTTGCCTCGGCCCGCGCTCTTAACTGCAACCACACAGGCATCAACGCCTTCGCATCGTTCATGAAATAGTCTCAATAAAATCTTACATAAAGGAGCATGGCAATACCCATATCTGCCATGCTCCTTTTATTTTTCAATAAAATCTTAATAAAAGACGATTCTCGAATCAAAAAAAATAGTAAAAATAAGGATATATAAAAAATAATTTGTAAATTTGCACGCTGAAAGCCAATCGGGGTGTAGCACAGTTGGCAGCGCGCCACGTTCGGGACGTGGAGGTCGGAAGTTCGAGTCTTCTCACCCCGACATTTTTCAACAAAATGTTAAGTTCTTGCAATCTTACTGATTACGAGAACTTTTTTTATTATCCAGACGCTATATAGATATACAGTCGCTCGCAATGACCGCCCGACAGACTGCGGCAACATAGTCTTATAACATGAACGATATGAAAGAAATATATTTCGCGGGAGGATGCTTCTGGGGTACCGAGCATTTCTTCAGTCTCGTGCACGGCGTCACCGGCACGGAAACCGGCTACGCCAACTCAAGGATTGCATCTCCATCATACCGTGAGGTGTGTAGCGGAGCCACGGGAGCCGCTGAAACCGTAAAAGTGATATACGACCCCGGTGAAGTAAGCCTCGGACGTCTCATCGAACTATACATGCTCACAATCGACCCGACATCGGTCAACCGTCAGGGCAACGACACAGGCACGCAGTACCGCACAGGCATCTACTACACCGATCCTGACGACTATCAGGCAATCCAGCGGGCACTCGCGCCCTACAAAGAGCGGTACGGCCACGCATTCGCCGTCGAAATAAAAGCGCTCGAGAATTTCTATCCCGCCGAAGAGTACCATCAGGAATATCTCTACAAGAATCCCGGCGGCTACTGTCATATCGACCCGCAACTGTTCGATATAGCCAGAAGCTCACAGAACGCCTCTAAATCGCGCGAAGAACTCCGCCGTGCACTCACACCCATCCAGTATGCCGTGACGCAGGAGAACGCCACAGAACCGCCTTTCAGGAACGAATATTGGAATGAGCACCGCAAAGGCATCTACGTCGACGTCACCACCGGCCAACCGCTATTCTCCTCCTCCGACAAATTTGACTCCGGCTGCGGCTGGCCCAGCTTCACTCAGCCGATAGAAACAGACGTTGTCACCTCCCGACGCGACCTCACCCACGGAATGGACCGCACAGAAATACGTTCATCGAAAGGCGACGCCCACTTAGGCCACGTATTTCCCGACGGCCCCCGCCACACCGGCGGCCTCCGCTACTGCATAAACTCCGCCTCCCTCCGCTTCATCCCGATAGGAGAAATGCCAAAAGCAGGCTACTCCGACTACATAAAATACATCCACTAAAACTTATAATATATTGGAAGTATGTCTCCATTGTAGGGATGCACCACCGTGCAGCCGCAAATCAACAGATAATCAGCTTTCGCTACCGGCTGCTCCGGGGAGCAGCCCTACATCATGCAGCAGCCAACATCTGTTTTGCTAAATACTAATTGCAAAACGCCACTTCCCGCCCGGTCAAATTCAAAATCCAAAATTCCAAATTCAAAATTAATCGAGTAGGTCGGGAAACGAAAGTTTTTCTGACCTACTTTCGTTTCCTTCCCT
>OHDH01000093.1_pt1 | contig 65947 bp, 58 predicted proteins | sample 1566921 | NCBI WGS metagenome assembly OHDH01 (sample SAMEA3879585, study PRJEB24766) | human gut metagenome | biome: human-associated habitat; feature: feces | place: USA | collected 1985/1987
CGCCGCCTCTGTCCCCCGCCGCAAAAAAATGCTTGATTTTCTTCCGCCCCTGCGCTACACCTGTCATAAATGCGCCGCGCCCGCTGGCAGGACGCGCCTTTCCAAATACACATAAAGGAGTTTTACCACAATGAAAGCAAGAACCCGCTTTGCCCCGAGCCCGACCGGCTATATGCACATCGGCAACTTAAGAACCGCGTTATATGAATACCTTATCGCCAAATCTTCCGGCGGCAGTTTCGTTTTGCGCATTGAAGACACCGACCAGAAGCGCTATGTCGAGGGCGCGACCGAAATCATTTACAACACGCTCAAGACCGTCGGGATGAACTGGGACGAAGGCCCGGACGTCGGCGGCGAATACGGCCCGTATATCCAGTCCGAACGCCTGCCGCTGTATCAGGAATATGCGCACAAGCTGGTGGAACTCGGCGGCGCGCACTATTGCTTCTGCGCCAAAACCGAACACGATGACGACGAAGAGGAAACCGTCCTCGGCGCCAAGTTCAAAGACCCCTGCAAGCGCATTCCGCTGGAAGAGGCCAAAGCCCGCGTCGCCGCCGGCGAACCCTATGTCGTCCGCCAGAACATTAACCGCAAAGGCAAGGCGACGTTCCACGACGTCGTTTACGGCGATATTGAAATTGACTATGACGAACTGGACGAGGGCGTATTGCTGAAGTCCGACGGCTTCCCGACCTACAACTTCGCCAACGTCATCGACGACCATCTGATGGCGATTACCCACGTCGTACGCGGCAACGAATATATTTCCTCCACCCCGAAATATAACCTGATTTACGAAGCTTTCGGCTGGACGCCGCCGGTTTACGTTCACGTCGCGCAGGTGATGAAAGACGCGCAGCACAAGCTCTCCAAGCGCAACGGCGACGCCTCGTTCCAGGATTTGGTCGCCAAAGGCTACCTGCCCGCTGCGATTCTGAACTATATTGCGCTCTTGGGCTGGAACCCCGGCACCGAGCAGGAAATCTTTTCGCTCGCCGAGCTGGAACAGGTGTTTGACGCCGAACGGCTGAACAAATCCCCGGCGATTTTTGACATCGCCAAACTGCGCTGGATGAACGGCTGCTATATCCGCGCCCTGCCGTTTGCGGAATTCCACGCCCTCGCCTGCAAGGAATATGACAAATTCATCACCCGCAGCGTCAACCGCGAGGAGCTGTCCAAAGTCCTGCAACCGCGGGTCGAAACCCTGAACGACATCGCCGAAACCGCTGGGTTTATTGAAACCCTGCCCGCATACGGCAAGGAGCTGTTTAACAACAAGAAGATGAAGACCGACCCCGAAATCGCCCAAAAGTCGTTGCAACTTGCGCTCCCGGCGTTGGAAAGCCTGAGCCCGGACGATTGGAACAACGAGAGCCTGTTTGAATGCCTGAAAGCGGTCGCCGCCGCCAACGGGCTGAAAAACGGACAGGTCTTGTATCCGGTGCGCATCGCCCTGACCGGGCTGGAAACGACCCCCGGCGGCGCCAGCGAAATCGCCGCGGTTCTGGGCAAAGAGGAAACCCTGCGCCGCATAAAGCTGGCACTATAAAGCCGGCGCCCCTCGCCTCAAAACCCGACAACAGCCCCGCCGGCCGCCCCTCATTCCCGGTTCCCCGCTCCGTATCCAGACTGCCCCATTACTCCCCCTCTTTCGCCACCGCCGACACCACCCTCCAGCCATGTATCCCGCCCCTCTCCCGGCAACAATCCGTAATATTTTGTGACCGCCCGCCCTGCCTGCCGCCGAAATTTCCGCTTTACATCTGCCCGGCTTTCTGTTACCCTTCCTGACAGTTGCAATTTTTTATGGAGAAAAAAGATGATACACCCTTCCGCTGTGGTTGAAACCGGCGCCCAAATCGACCCGTCTGCCGAAATCGGCCCCTTCTGCTATATTTCAGGCCAAGCCAAAATCGCTGCCGGAAACAAGCTCATCGCCCGCGTAACCGTCTTGGGCGACACCACCCTCGGCGAAGGCAATGTCATCTTCCCCGGCGCCTGCCTCGGCGGCGGCCCGCAGGATCACGGCAACGAATTCCAGCCCGGCGCGCGGCTGATAATCGGCTCGCACAACGTCATCCGCGAAAACGTAACCATGCACGCCGGCACGCCCAAAGGCCAGACCCCGGTTGCGGGTGAAGAACCGGAAAAGCTGACCACCCGCGTCGGCAGCAACGGCATGTTTATGGTCAACTCGCACATTGCGCATGACTGCGTCGTCGGCGACAATGTCATCATGACCAACAACGCGGTCATCGGCGGCCACGTCCGTCTGGGCGACGGCGTTATCCTCGGCGGCAACTCGGCGGTTCACCAGTTCTGCCGCATCGGACGCAAGGCGATGATAGGCGGCATGACCGGCATCGGGCGCGACGTCATCCCGTTCGCGATGGTAACCGGCGACCGCGGCAAACTGCGTGGCCTGAACGTCATCGGCCTCAAACGCAGCGGTTGCGACGAACATACCATCAAATCCGTTACCCGCGCTTATATGTATATTTTCAAATCCAATGACGGCACGTTTGAAGAGCGCGTTCAAAAAGCCAAAGAAAAATTTGCCGGCAACCCGATGGTGGAAGAGCAGATTGCCTTTATTGAAGAAGCTATGCACAGCCGCCGTCAGGTTTTGGTTGCGGAATAATTTTTTCCCGCGCTATAATATCCCTCGTAAGCTCCGCCGGAGCTTGCGGGGATTTTTTTTAAGGAGACAACCATGCGCCGCCGTCCGGTTTATATCGCCGTTCTCGCCATCGCCGCAACCATAGTCATACTCACGCTCGCCGTCCTCGCACCGGGCGCAGGCAGCCGTAATGCGCCTGCCTCCCGCAGTACTGCCCCAGCCCCCGCAGACGTTGAACAAACCCTCTCCCCCCTCGCCGCCGGAAAAAACTGTGCGGTGTTTGCCGCCTATTCTGCCGACGGCGCCGTTTCCGATTATGTCATTGACTATCTGCGCGCCTTAAAGGAAATCGCCCCCAATATCGTCTATGTAACCGACAACCCGATACCCAAAAGCGAAATCGCCAAACTCCGCCCGTATGTCAATCACCTGATAGCCCGCCGCCACGGCGAATATGACTGGGGCTCGTACAAACGCGGCTTTGCATGGCTGAAACGGCAAAACGCCCTCACGCCGCAGCCCGCGCCAACTCCAGCCGCTGCCTCCCCTGCCTCGGCAACTGCCGCTGCCTCCCTTTCCTCCTCTGCCCCGACACCTCATACCGCGGCTGCCTCCCAACCAACCGCCTCCGTCCCCGACGCTTCCAACACCCCAGCCTCGTCCTCCGCGCCCAGTGCTACCTCTTCTCCCGCATCCTCCATTTCTGCCCCCCTCTTAATCCTCGCCAACGATTCCTCCCTGCTCGTCGCCCCCTCGCTGCGCCCCGTCCTGCAAGCGTTCCAAACCGCCGGCGCCGATATTTTCGGCATCACTGCCAATGCTGACGGAATTTACCATCTGCAAAGCTACTTCCTCATTATTGCGCCGCAAGTATACAACACTTCGGAATTCGCCGCCTATCTTAACGCCGTCCGCCCCGAAAAAGACGGTCTGACCGTCGCCGCGCGTTATGAAGTTCCCTTCACCGCCTATTTTGCCGACCTCGGCTTTACATCTGCCGCCTACATTCCCTACGAAAAACTCTCCTGGCTGCCGCTGAACGACAAAAACTGCTATCCGTTGACCCTGCTTGGCAAATATCACGCCCCGTTCTTAAAAATGCGCACCTTTACCTCCCGCCTGAACGTACAGGAACCGCGCCGCCTTGTCTTCGCCTGGCTGAAAAAACATGTTCCCAGCGCTTATGCCCGCTTGCTGCAACATTTGCAAAAAATCAATTCCCCTTATCTGAAGGAGGACCGCTGATGAAAACAACGCCGAATATCTCAAAAATCCGCCTGCACAGCCTGGCTGCAATCCTCTCGCGCCCGCGCCTGAAACGCTCCGGCGAACGCCGCAGCCTGCTGACCCTGCTGTTGCTCATTGCTTTAACTGCCGCCGCGTTCTTTTACCTTGCCGAGCGCCCGCGCCGCTACGCCGTCTTTGCCGGATACAGCGCCGACGGCAGCGTTGCGCCGTATGTTTTGCGTTATCTCAGCGGCTTAAAAGCCGTAACTGACGGCATAGTTTACATAACGGATTCCCCTCTTTCGCCTGAAGCGCAGAAACAAGTCGCCCCGTATGTCATTCACGGCGAATACCAACGCCACGGCGAATACGACTGGGGGTCATATAAGCGCGGCTATAACTGGCTGAAGGAAAAGAACCTGCTCAAACACGCCGACGAGCTGATTTTCGCCAACGATTCCGCCTACGCGCCGCTGCAAACTTTCCGCCCCATGTTTAACCAAATGCGCTCCCGTTCGGAATTGGACTTCTGGGGAAACACGCAAAACCAGAGGTTTAACCCGCATTTGCAAAGTTATTTCCTGGTATTTCGCCGCCCCGTCATCATGTCCAAAAGCTTTGCAGCTTTCCTCAACGGGATCAAAGCGCAGCCCGACCACTCGCTGTATATCACGGAATACGAAATAAAGCTGACGCCGTTTCTGCAAAACCTCGGTTATAAATGGGACAGTTATATTCCGGACTTCGCCACAGCCATTGCCGCGCGCCAAACCCCCGGCACCATGCCCAACGCCGCCCCGAAACCGGCATCGACAGCGCGGGTTTCCGCTCCGGCATCACCGGACCCCAATTCTTATCCGCTGACCCTTATCCGCGATTATCACAACCAGTTCCTTAAGCGCCGCACCTTTACCGACAAGCTGCCGATAGAGGAAAGCCGTGCCGAACTGCTGGCATATTTATGCGCCCATGCCCCGGAAACCTATCAAAACATTGCTGCCGACTTCCCTGATGCCATCTCTGCCATGGCACCGGCCGCTCTCTCCGCCCCGGCTCCCGCTCCTGTTCCCGCCACAGTTCCAGCTGCGCCCGCTCCTGTTTCCGCCGCCCATACCGGCAGCGCACCGAACAGATAATGCACTCTGCGGTTCCCTTTTTGCCGTATCTTATACAGCGGCAGAACCGAAAACAGCTTTACCCGCACCTTGTTCCTCCCGCGTATCACTTTCAGTAGCGGCACCCCGAAAAGCCGAAACTCGTCGGCGCGCCCGCCATCCGCCGCCTCGTCAAACTGCAGCTGCCATTTCAGCCGCCGGCAGTCGACAAACGCCACCCGCTCCTCCGGCATAATCAGGCGCAAAAACCAGCTCGGATTGGAAACGCGGGTTCCGATAAAGCGCAAACTCCCGCGGCAAAGTTCAATATTGGCGAGAATTTTGAGAATTCCCCGACGCCGGGCTTCGGCATCCTGCGCCATAAACGCGTCATAATCGAACCCACACTCCTCCTCGCCGCACAGGGTATAAACGCGAAATTCGGGCAATGCCGCCGCCAGTTCTTCAACCAGGCGGAAATCATCGGCAAACGCAAACACCGTCCGCACGCCGGCTAAACCCTCCCCGCTGCACATTTCCCGGATTTTCCGCGCATACGGCGCCGCGCCGAGCAGCCCCTGCCGCCGCCATGCCGCCTCCTTGCGAATATCTCCCGCCCGCATCTGCACCGAGATATACTTTTCCGGCAATTCTCCGCTCCCGGACAGGCTGCTTCCCGTTCCGGCATTCTCCTTTGCCCCTGTTCCGGCATTCTCCTTCGCCCCCGTTCCGGCATCCGCCTTCGCAGCCCCTTTCATCCTTTTATCATCTTCCACCCCGGCACCCTCCTTTGCCCCAAAAGCGCCGGCGCTATGGGAAAGAACCATCCGCAGCCGCGTTGCCGCCAGATGCCTGACTGCCGTTTCCGTTGCCGCGTTCAGCCGGTAAAAAGCCCGCGCCAGCCCCGCCGCCGCCGCAAACGAACCTCCCGCAATGCCAAGCTCCGGAAAATCAAATGCCTTCTCTGCAAACGCCCGGTTTTCAAAAAAGCGCTTAAATATGTCCTGTGTCAGAAAATCAATCTTTTCCTTTTTCTTCCCCGCCATAACCTTTTTCTTATCATATCCTTTGATATCCGAAACAAAACGCCGGTTGTTCCGCACCAAAAACGCGCTGCATTTCTCCCCGGTAAAAGGCTCAAAAAAGCCGTTCCACCCTTCGTCGCCAAGGTTGGAACGCTGCGAACAAAGCTCAAACCGCACTTTGTTGTCAAGCGCCCAGACCATTGCAAAAAACATATTGTTGATTTCCGAAAACAATCCCGCGCTGTCCCCCAAACGGTAAACCAGTTTTTTCTTGAAAGAGGCATTGAGCTTCCGCCACTTTTCCGCCGCGATGCTGCCGCCGCTCGTTCTGCCCGCATTAACGCCTGCTACGCCAGTGCCTGTCAACCTGCCGCTGCCATCTCTCCCGGCGTAACCGCCGCCTGCCGCTTTCCCCATGCTGCCGCGGCATTCTCCGCCCGTACAGCCGGCGACATCGGCCCAAACCGTATCCGGCACTTTCAGTTTCTCCCGTTCGCCCCATTCCCGGCGCAGCAACGCAGCATCAGCCCGTTGTTTTTCCGCATATTTCCCCCCGGAAGACAGCCCGCCTTCATAAAAACGGCAGACCGGGTAGCTGAAATGGTACGGCACCACGCCGCTCCCGGCAATCGCCCGCAGATTAAAATCATAATCGGCGACAACCCTGTACCTCTCGTCATACATTCCCAGCTCCGCAAACAGCCGCCTGTCGTAAAAAATGCTCTGATGGCAGATATTTTGCATCGTTACCGGAGCGTCATACTCGCGAAAGCGGCAATGTCCGTCCTCGCCGACCAGACAGGCGTCCCCAAACAGAAAACGGCAATCCGGATGAGCCCGCAGCACTGCGGCCGCCCGTTCCAAAACCCGCGGATTAAAAAATTCGTCCCCCGCATTCATAAAAATCACAAAATCGCCGCGGCAAAGCCTGAGCCCTTTGTTCATCGCGTCATAAACCCCGCGGTCGGGTTCCGACACATAGCGCGCAATCCTTTTTTCCCGGTGCAGAAACGCCGCCGTACCGTCGCTTGAACCGCCGTCAACCACAATGCTTTCATATCCGCCGCAATCGCCCGCCAAACCGCTTCCAAGCGTAAAGTTTCCGCTTCCGGGCGCAAAGTTTCCGCTCCCGCCGCAATCGTCCGCAAACTTGCCGCCGTCATCTCCCCCGCCGCAATCGCCTGCCAAATCGTCTCCGGCGGCAACGTATGTTTGTGCCCACAGGCTGCGCAACGTGCGTTCCAGTTCATCTTTTACGTTATAACAAATTGTTACAACCGAAAATTTAACATTCTTTTCCATATTCTGCTCCATTCGCCGTTTTTCTCCGCTTCATCGCCGTCGTCCCACGCGCCGGCCTGTTCCGCATCCCAGATGTCCCAGCAGCACTGCTTGTCCGGCGGTACCGAACGCCCGTAACGCTCCGCCAGAAACGCCGCCCATCCTGCCGTTCCGCTGCCGTATCCCGCAGACTGCCCCTTGCGCCGCGCCAGAATTTCCCGTTGTCCACGCCGGATAAGCGCTTTCAGTTCCGTTTCCACCGCCCGCACTTCGTCCATCACTTGGCCGCGACGCCGTTCCGCCTCGCGTATCTCCGCCTTAATCCGTTCGTCGGCCGCGTGCATTTCCCGCCGCCGTCGGTGCGACGTATTTTCAGGAAAATTCCGATACAGCAGCAAAACTTCCTGCAGGTTGTGAAATCCCGTCCTGCCGCGCAGCCGCATAAACAGCGCATAATCTTCCGCCGGCGTATACGCTTCCTCATATCGTACCCCGAGGCGTTCCAATTCCTGCCTTCGCAGCATACACGCCGGATGAATGACGGCGCACCCTTCCGCCAGCGCCGCACCGATTTCCGCGTTATGCTCCGGCCGCCGCCGGATACGCCCCCGTTTTCGGCATAAAAGCTGATACCACCCGGAAACGACACCGCATTCCCGGTGCGCGTCCAGATAGGCCGCTTCTTTTTCCAGCCGTTGCGGCAGCGAAACATCGTCATGGTCTGCCACCGCCAGATAATCGCCCGCCGCCATTTCCATCAACCGGTTCCGGCTTCCGGCAATGCCCAGATTCCTCTCGTTGCGGAAATATTTAATCCGCGCGTCATCATACGATGCTATAACCGCCTCTGCCGCCCGGTCTTCAGGACAGTCGTCCAAAATCAAAAATTCAAAATTCTCCGCCGTTTGATTCAATATGCTCTCGACCGCCTCCCTCAAAAACGGTTCCGGCGTCTTATAAACCGGCATCAAAACGGAAATTTTCGGCATCTGCGGCTCTCCTCTTAAAAAATGAACAAAACACGTTTCCAACCGTCCCTGCACAAAACAGCATTTCTCCCCCGAAACAGTGCAACACCGTACCAGCACAGCACCACACACATCACGGTACAACACGTGTCCCAGTGCAGCAAGCATCCCGGTACGACACATATCACGGTACAACACATATCCCGACACGCTATGCTCCTGAATATGTGCCCCGGTGCGATACAGCCGCCGCCTGCCGCATATCAGTCGCCCTGTCGCTTCCCCGCTGCTCCGCGATTCAGCCGCCGCCCGCCGCCGTTGCCCCGGCCGGAATATAAACTTAAGCCTATATATAATAAACCCCGCCGCCTGATTTAACCTGACCGAAAGTATATATTCGTCCCGTTCTGTCTCCGCCTGTGCACCGCCGCTGCGCCATACCCTGCCCCCGTTCTGTCCCCGCCCGTGCACCGCCGCTGCGCCACACCTTGTCCCATTCCGTCCCCGCCCGTGTACCGCCGCTGCGCCACACCCTGCCCCCATTCCGTTCCCGCCTGTGCACCGCCGCTTTCTGCCGGTTGACAACCCTGCCGTGCCGTTTTAAGCTTATCTCGCAAATTATCAACCGCATACGTTAACCAGCCGGAGACCAACAATGCCAGCCCGCTCCCTCGATACATCCCTTTCCTGTTCGGCAAAACCCCGCCTCGCCGCTTTCAGCGGGCTTAAAACTCTTGCCGTCATCGGCATTATCGCCTGCCACATGGGAGCGCTGCCCGGCTGGGATTTATGTGCCCGCATGGTCGAAATGTTGTTTTTGGTTTCCGGATTCTGCATGGCTTATAACCATTTTTGCCCAAGCGATACCCCGACTGCCCGCCCTTCCGGCTGGCAGATAGTCAAAGCCAAACTGCCCCGCCTCTACCCCGTCCACTTCGCCACATTCCTGCTGCAGCTGTTTTTTGTGCCGGCCTGGTCCTCCCAAACCATCGGGTTCATCTTGTCCTTCGGGCTGCTGAACCTGACGTTGCAGCACGCCTGGTTCCAAAGCACGCAGTTTATGTTCAACAATGTATCGTGGTTTTTAAGCGCTCTGCTGTTCTGCTATTTCGTCACCCCCGCCCTTTCCCGCGCCGCCGCGCGCGCCAAAGCCGCCCGCCGCCTGTTTCTGTTTTTCGCCCTGCTCGTTGCCATACGCCTGTATATTGAATATATGCGCAGCTCTTATCCTTCGTATATCCGGCTGGATTTGCACGCCAACCCGCTGGTACAGGCTTTGAACTACAGCCTCGGTTTTATTGCCGGCGTCTTTTTCCTCTCCCCCTCGCCGCTAAACGCTGTTTTGCGGCAGCGCCTGTCCTTTGCCGCCGCGACCCTTCTGGAAACATTGTTTGCCGGCCTGTATCTTGCCGCCTGTTATTCCTTGGGCAGCACGGCATACCGCCTGTTTTTCGTCTTGCTGGCATTGCCTGTGATATATGTGCTCGCTTTTGGCCGCGGCGCACTCTCCCGGATAATCTCCGCCAAACCGCTGCTGTGGCTTGAAACCGTAAATCTGGAAATATTTATGTTCCATTCGTTTATCCTTTACCATTTTCCCGTCAATGCGGACAACCCGTGGTACTATGCCGAATTTGCCGCCATAACCCTTGCCGCAGCCATCAGTTTCCACTGGCTAACCCGCAGGTTCCGCCGCCGCGCCCATCGCCCTCGCCGCACCGCACCGCCGCGCATATTAAGCCGAACATAATAAAGCCGCGCCCAATTAATAAAGCCGCCCGCAATAAAAAGGCGGAAAAAAATCCCCCGCCCGTAAAATTCCTCTTGACTACAAAAAACATTTGCCCTAAAAAAGATGCCGACGGGTCCTTAGCTCAGTTGGTTAGAGCCGGCCGCTCATAACGGTCTGGTCGTAGGTTCGAGTCCTACAGGACCCACCATTAAAACAAAAATGCGCCCTTGCGGCGTTTTTTTGTTTTAAATAATGATTTTGGACTCGAACCGGAGAGTAGGTTCGGCTACAAGCCGCAAGGCAGACGGAAGTATGCCGGTTGCCGACGGCAATGCGCGCCTGTGCGGCCGAACGAAGTGAAGGTCAGTCCTACAGGACCCATCAGTTTTTGCAATATTTACAAAAGTAATGGATTTCTTTATGAACTATCTTTCAAAAAGTTGGGCTGTTTGGAGATAGGGAAAATTTTTTAAATAATGTTTCTTTTAGAAAAAAATGTTTTCTAAATATTTATTTTAATATATGATAATACCTATACAATATTAGAACTAGAACTTTTGTTTTAATTTTTTAGTCTATGGGGAAAATTTATGGTTAGTAAGCTGGTTACGGTTATCGCCAAAAAGGTTGGAGGATGTTATAAAAATATCCTAATGAGGAAGCCCGTTGCAGAGCGTTAGGTGATAAAATACGAGATGACTATCACCATCCTTGGCGTTCTAAAAAATAAATTTAAAAAAGCAACATCTTTAGATGTTGCTTTTTTTTATTTTGAAATGTAAACTAGGGATATTAGGAGTTTTTTTATGCATAGATTGAAAAAGGTTTTATATTTTACGATTGGAGAAATTGTTTTTCCGTTTCTTTTTGGTTTTTTTAATGCTATTATTTGGGGGAACAATGGATTTGAGTATTTTTACAAATATTTTTTGTTAGTTTATATCATTTGCTATTTCCTGTTTCCAGTGCTATATCGGGGAAAAATGGTAGAAAAGTTTCCAAACCGCTATGCTTTTTATGGTATGCTGTATTTCGGGTTTGAGGTTTTAGGAATTTTGTTATTCTTAATCTAGATACAATATTAGTTTTCATACACTGTCCATTTGAAACTCGAATAGAATTTAACACGTTGTTATAGCATTTTTTATATGTTTCAAATATGTTCGCCCAAAAGGTGTATTCGGCCCGCCACTTAAATGCTCTGGCTTGAATGACAGGACTTTTCTCGTGTTTTCATACATCTTTCGTCAAGTAAGGCCTACTCTTTCAAACATCCCAGCTCATCGTCCCATTTCCAACAGTCGCTTCGGCAGATTTTTTGAACGGGGTCGTAAATCTTCCCCGTTTCAAGGCAATCTACCCTACGACGTTCAGTCACAATCTCATTGAGATTATCATGCATATACCCATAAACAACAATGCAAATAATAAACGCGCAATATGCTATAACTCGTATTTTAGAAAAAAAGTCAAAACACTGCATCTTCTTTTACCTGTGTTGCTTTTTCTGCCATCTTTTCCTCTTTCTACTTATATTTTGTGTGATGTGTCGGGCAAGTCTCCCGTAAAGTCTTTCCTGCTTTTGCCCCTGCCCGTCCACGCGCATTGGCTCGCAAATCACGGACAGTATCCGATACGGGAAATTTACTAACTTCAATATCCCATATCTCTTTAACAACGCCTGATTTACAGGTTTGTAGCTTTTCAAATAATTATCAGGTTCTTTTGCTGTTTTATCACCATATCTGGGCATTTTCTTCTCCTCAAAGCTTGCAATTGATTAACTTCTGTATTTTAATATTTCTCAGGTTAAATATGTTATAGGTAATGAGAAATGGCGATAAGGTTTTGTATTTTTGATGTCGGGCAGGTTTGCTACCCTTATAGTTTGCACCCTCTTAATTGTCTTATGCGGAAAATGTCTCCCCAAAAAGAAGATTTTGATACAAAAGGCGGGGTAAAGTCGTTTAATTATAATCCGTTTATGAAAGGTGAAGTTGATTTTCCCCGATTTTGCAAAGAGTTATGTGCTCATTGCGGGGTTGATTATTCGACAGGTACCGAGGCTTTGATTGATGAGGCAATGCACAAAGGCGTCGGAGAATTTTATGCCGAAACATTGGCGGTTATGTCAGAGCTTCAATTAAAGGGGATTGAGGTTGGTTTGTTATCCAATGCGTTGCCGAATTTGTCTGATACAGCAAAAGGATTGGCGGCGGATGATAAAATTTTTGTGTCGTATGAGCTGGGGCTGCTGAAACCCGATACAGAAATTTATAAGCAGATTCTAACGTTATTGAAAGCTAAGCCGGAAGAGGTTATTTTTATTGATGATAAATTGAAAAACATCGAGGCGGCAAAATCAATCGGCATAAATGGAATTGTTTTCAACAAGGATACGATTGCAGAGGATGTGCGGCGGTTCGTGAATTGGTAGCTCACCCCCGCCATCAATATAAAAAAGCGGGGTGTTGCCCCGTTTTTTATATCAAAGCTCATAATGTTATCTGATTAGTCCTTTTTTTGAGCATTTTCTTTCGTAACAGGTTCGCATCCGGTTTCTTTTGACCAGGAAAGGCAATCTTTGCGGCAGATTTTTTGTTCTGAATCCCAAACGCCATGTCCTGAGCTTAGGCACCATCCCTTATCATCCCAAAATAAGATATACGAAAGATATAGCGTTATGCAACATCCTATAACGGCAAAAATATTCCATAAAATTAAAAACGTATACCTTACTGTTTTTTTAATATTTACCATTGATTCCCTTTACTCTAAATGAATGACAACCTTCTCTGGAGTTAGAATATAGACCGCTTTTAGCTCGTTGTCTGCCAATTTCCTGCTTTAAACTGTGTCGGCGAAATGTTGTGTAAAAGTCCGTCCGTTAGCACAGCCGATAAGAAAAAAGCCCCCTTAACCGAAAACTTTTCCGTATCATAACGCCCGCATCCGTCACTTCCCGTCCGTTCTATTCCCCCTTAACCGAAGGCTTTTTCCGTATCATAACGCCTGATCGCTTTTTTTGAAAAACGAGATATATGTCGCCCAGATGAACACAACGACAAGTGCGGCGTAATACGCATATTCCAAATAAGAAAAATAAGCAAGGGCGACATCGTCAATCGGCGGTTCGTTATTGTATTGCCTTTGCGCGGAAACATAGCCGAAAATGAAACCGGCGACCGTCCCGAATAAAAACACGAGGTAGTCAACCACCCCCAGGGCTTCAATATAATTTTTTATTCTGGCAAAACGGCCATGCAAAAAGGCAACCGGGGCAAAGCCCTTTTTGCATAAGATGATGATAAAGAAAATGATAAACAACACAGACCAGATTTGATGCATCAACGGCGGGAAAGGCATATAGGAGAAGATATGGTTAATCCCGCCCAGGATTAAAAGGTCTGAAAGGGTTTTGTTCATATCTGTTCTCCTATATCCTAAACCGGTTTTACTTTTTGCGTTTGCAGGTCTCATCATATGTCTGCTTTGCCGCCAAACCATACTTTCCCGCATTAAAACCGGTATTCCATGCCCTTACCGCTTTTATTTGCCCCATAGCGTAGTCTACCGCAATGTTACCGGTTTTTAGCGGATTCTCAACATTGGATTTTTTATACACGTCAACAGCTTTTTAGCAACCTCCCAAAAAGCACAATCCCCAACATATTTTGAATTACTTGTCTTATCAGACATTTTTCTACTTATAAATAAAAAATTAAACCAATAGTTCTCGTCCAAATATTATATAGGTTTTTTAATATACTAAAATCAATATTTGACTTTTTTCCATCGTATGGTACTCCTTGACTACTGAAATTTATTTTGTATTAATTATTAACTTTTGTATATTTATGAAAAAAGGTAAAAAATTTGAACACTCTGCTGAACAGAAACGGGCGGAGCGTATTTACAGCCGTATTATTAAAGGGCTTGTCGTCGCAGGTATTGCCTTGTTCTTTATACACTGGGGATATTCTCTTTGTGTAGTTTGTTTTATCCTTTGGTCTGCTTATTTCTATGAGCAGGGACGCATGGAATGGGTATGTGATGAATACGAACAGAATGGTTATCCAACGCAGGGGCTATACAGGATGTATAGAAGCTGGGTGAGTTTTGCCGTTTTGTTAGCAGCAGTTTTGATTATAATTTATCTTAACTTTAATTCATAAATTGCCGGCCAGCCCCGCCAAATTCAAAAGCCTCCGTTTTTGGGAGGCTTTTTCGTGTTTTCACATATCTTTCGTCAGGTAAGGCCTACTCTTTCAAACATCCCAGCTCATCGTCCCATTTCCAACAGTCATCACGGCAGATTTTTTGAACGGGGTCGTACACCTTTCCACTATCCATACAGGCATCAATATCGTGTTGCTCTTTAATTTCCGGGACATATTTCCCCATCAGAATAAAAATGACAAGCGCCGTACCAAAAACAATATATGCAATTTTACGATATTTCTGACAGTATGACAAGCCAAATGCTCCAAGAGCGACGATAACCACCGCTCCATACAAATAAAACCACAAAGGCGCCATTCCAAAGGTTATTGCCCAGCTAATACCCAACACCGCCATCATGCAAAAAAAGATTATCGCCTTTAGGATGTGTTTTATCACCAACAATAATTTTTTTTTCATATTTTCCCCTTATTTATATTTCGTATGGTGTGTCGGACAGGTTTTTTTCTAATGTTTTACCTTGCAACGCTCCTCTCTGTCCTCTTAAATTTGCCCGATAATCCCGTACACTGTCAGCGATGGGATATTTGTTGATAAATATATCTTTCATTTCTTTTCCTGCATCAATAATATTTGCAACACCTGCACCATATACGCCGCTGCGCTTTGTTGCCTCATAATTTGCTTTACAGTGGAAAAACGGATCACTTTCCTTTAGTTTCATTTCTTTCATTGTATTATAGTTACGAAACATGTCTTTAACAGGAGCGACAAGACCGGTTCTTGTCTCCCAAATACAGTTTTGTAGTTTTTCAAATAATTATCAAGTTCTTTTGCTGTTTTATCACCATATTTTGGCATATCTCTTCTCCTTATAAAATTAAACTAATATATCATATTTAATATATGATAAATACTATACAGGAATAAATTTCACATTTCGCAACTGTAAATAAAAAAAAATTTCCCCTATATAAACCACAGCGGACACCGACAAAAATAATACCGAACATCTCGTTGAATTTTATATATTTATTTTTCTAACTTCCATCAAATGGCATTCCCCCCCAAATTCAAAAGCCTCCGGATAACGGTGGCTTTTTCATTAAGGAAAATATTATGCGGATTTTGTATTTTAATTGATTGCAAAATTAAAATACAAATATATACTTCGTTATATATTCGCACCCCAAAAAGCTGCCCGCGCCACCCGCCTGATTCTGCTTTTTGGAATTTGTTTTGGATTTGTTTCGCTTCGGCTGAAAGGACTGCCATGAAAAAATTTTTGCTTATCCTGCTCACAATCGTCATTCTGCTTGCCGGAGGAATTTGCGGCTTGTATCTCAACCTTGAGTCAATTGTCAAAGCCTCCGTCGCCAAATACGGCTCGCAGCTGACCGGAACCGAAGTCGCGCTCAATGGCTTCCGCTTGTCCCCGCTCAAAGGAGAAGCCGAATTGAAAGGCCTTCGCATCGCCAACCCCGCAGGCTATCAGACGCCGCATATTCTGAGCCTTGGCTCCGCCTATGTCAGGCTGGATATGCGCTCGCTCTTAAAGCCGGTCATTGTTGTCGAAGAAATCCGCATCGCCAACCCCGAAATTGCGTATGAACTGAAAAGCGTCGCCCATAACAACGTGTCCGACCTGCTGGCAGCAGTCAACAAAAACACCGCAGCCGCCGCTGCAAAACCCGCCGCTGACCAAACCGCCGCCTCTGCCAAATCCGGCGCCTCTGCCAAATCCGGCGCCACCCAGGCCAACACCTCAAAAACCGGAACCACCCCAACCGGCAACGCAAAGCCTGCCGTTTCCTCAGCCGGCTCCCCGAAATCAGCCTCTTCCTCAACCGGCAAAAAAGTCATCATCAACGCGCTTAACATAACCGGCGGCAAAGTCAGCCTCGGCGCCACGTTTGGCGGCAAAGGCGCCGCCGCTTCCGTTCCCCTGCCCGCCGTCACCCTGAAAGATATCGGCCGTGAAAAAGACAGCCAGGGCAAAGGCATTATTGAAACCGCATCTCTTATTCTGAAAAAAATCCTTGATACCGCTTACGATACTGCTGTCCGTCAGGGGCTGAACAGCCTGAAAGATATTGCCGGCGAAAGCGCCGACACTTTGAAAGGAACTGCCGAAAACCTGAAAAACAGCGCCAAAGGACTGCTGGGCGGCCTCCTGTAGTTCCCTGCGCGCCAACGCCGCAGTCGCCTCTGCTGCCAACGCCCTCTGCCGCAAACGCCGCATATCAGTCGCCCAAGGCCGTTCTCCTGTCGGTTCTCGCTCGTCAATGTCTCGATTTCTGCCGCACGCCGGCCGCCGGTTCCTTTTTGAGGATTAATCTCTTTCGTCAATCACCGCCCAAACGCCGGGAACAGCCTCGCGCTCATACGGCCTGGTATCAAAAACCTGCACCTGGCAATCGCGTGAAACTGCCGTAAACGCGCGCCCGTCTTTTTTCAGCCGATAGCGTTTTACCCCGCGGGCACAGTTCTTGCATGCATTCGGACGGATACAGACCGCCGACGTAAACAACGGCGGATATGCAAACACCGCCTGAACCGTCGGTACCAGAGCTTTCGCCGCCGTCTCCGCCATATTTTCCGCCGGGCTTTCCAACGCCAGCGTTGCCCACGCCGCGCCGATATCACGCAAGGCTGCGGTCGCATAATGGTTCATGACATAGATAAAGCTCCCCGCCCCGATTTGCACGCCTTCGTACGGCCTGAGCATCTCGAAAGCATAATAATTCTCGGCAACAAACTTCCGTGCTCCGGCTTCGTACAGACGCTGCAAAACTGCAGCCAGCCGCCCCGTATTGCGGCATATCTGCGGCAATGCAAACCATGTTTCCGCCATATCGCACGCCTGCCAGTCCGCTTCAGCCGTTTCCAGCCCGATACGGAACAGCCGCAATTTTTTAACCTGCCGTTCCGTCGCACACGCCGCCAAACAATTTCCTCCGGCATCAAACTCTATGTTTTCACATTCATTCACCGCCTCTGCTCCGCCGGGTTTCACGGCTTGCCGTGATTCCGCCATCTGCACAACCGCCTCTGCTTCCGCCATTTTCGCCGCTTCCGCCGCTTTTTCCAACAGGCCGCGCCGCAACTCGTTCAATACCGAAACCGGAACAAACCGCGCTTCGGGATTGACAATATCCAATGCCGCCACGGTAAAAGCCGTGCCTCCGGTTTTGGCAAACGCTTCCCGCACGGCGGCCTCCACTTTTGCCGCATCTTTCGCCGGCGGGAAATCCCCTCGCATAACGGCTGCCACTCCGGCAAACCTTTCAGCATTCGTCCCTGCGCAGCCGTCTGCCCCACAACAGACCGCCCGCACCTCATTCGCGCCGATTTCCACCCGAACCGCCAGTTCCGCCCGATTGCGATAAGCGCCGGGTTTCGGCTTCTGATAAGCATATTTTCCCTTCACCGCCGAAGACGAAGCCAGATAAACCGGCGCGCCAACTGCCAGATACGGATGCTCCTCCGGCAGTTCCAATTCCACATACTGCCCTGCCGCCGCCTCAATCGCCGGCTTTCCGTTGACAAACAGTGCCTTGACCCCGAATCCGAACGGTTTTTCGTCGCCTGCCGCGTCAATCTGCACGCCGTCATAACGAGCCACCGCATACGAGGTCTTAAACCCCAGACGGTTTCTCCCGGCGCGTTCCACTTTGCCGATAAGCAGCCCCCGGTGCCCGACAAAATGTGCGTCAACCACGTTTTTATCCTTGCCGTTAAAATGGAACCGGCACCATGGCCGCGAAAAAATCTGCCGGATGTCTTCCGCCTCTTTCAAGTCCTTTTTGCGCCCGTCGAGAATATGGCGGTAATAGTTCGTAACCGCCGCAACATACAGCGGCGATTTTTTCCGCCCTTCAATTTTGAGCGACAGCGCCGGGATTTTCAAAACCGCCTCCTCCAACGCCAAATCTTTCATGGAAAACAAATGCGACCTTAAGCCGCCGCAACCTCCGGCCAATCCGCGCCAATCCTCCCGCGCTTGTCCGTTATCGTCTTCTTCCTCCACCGCAAATTCCGCCCGGCACGGATACACGCACCGCCCCCGGTTCGCGCTCTTGCCGTATTCCAGCGCCGAAAACAGGCACTGTCCGCTGTAAGAATAACACAGAGCCCCGTGCACGAATACTTCCAAATCCAAATCCGGCGCCGCCTCGGCCACCGCCTGAATCTCCCGCAGGCTCAGCTCCCGCGCCAATACCACGCGCTTAAATCCGAGCCTTTGCAAAAACTTCGCCCCCTCGGCGTTATGCACCGCCATCTGCGTGCTTGCATGCAGCTCCACGCCCGGAAGCATTTTCTTCGCCAGATAAAATACCCCCAAATCCTGCACAATCAGCGCGTCAACCCGCGTCCGCCGCAACACCGCAAAAATCTCCGGCAGCTCGCGCGCCTCCGCCTCGGTCAAAACCGTATTCAGCGCCACAAATACCTTGCGCCCCAGCGTATGCGCATAAGCCGTAAATTCGTCAAGTTCCTCCGGCGTAAAATTCTCTGCTCCCGCCCGCGCCGAAAACTTTGTCAGGCCGAGATAAACCGCGTCGGCGCCGTAATGCAGCGCCGCATATCCTGCTTCAAGGCTGCCCGCCGGCGCCAAAAGTTCATGCTTCATGATAGTTTCCTTGTTTCTGCCGTATTGCGGCACACGCCGCTAAAGCGCCTTCGCCGTGCGCTTCCGTTTGCACACGACCTTACGCCGCCCGCCCGTTTTTGTCAACAGAAAACATCGCCGCCCCGCTGCCGGAATTTTACCACGCCGCAACCAGCACTACGCCGCAGCCCACGCCCCCAACACCGACGCCGCCCACAGCCCCAACTCCGACGCCGCCCGCAACCGCTCCTCCCGACTACTCTGCCGCCCGCGTACCACTTGGTACTCAGAAACCAGCTCTCTTGCCACCCCGCCGCAGTCCGCGCGCCGCCGCACCTCGTTGCCCGTAGCGCTGCCACCCTAAAGAGGGGAAATTTAAGATGGATAGAAGCGGATGTCTCCCGAGGAGCACGAGTGTACTTTGGCGTACACGACGCGACGAAGTGAAGCACCATCCACGATTAGACGCTCAAATTTTCCCCTTTAATACTCGGAACCCAGCCCGAACGCCTCTTCGCTCTTATCGTCCAGCATCGACCTGCCGTCGTCGCCGATAACCCTTTGCGTATTGTTGAAGTCAAAGTCCGGCTTCAGCGCTTCGGTAATGACCACCCGGTCATCCAGCGTCGCCGGCCGTCCCGTCTTCGGGTTCACGCGCACGAAACGGATTCCTTTCGGCACGCGGAATTCGAGGTTCGGCTTGTCTTTCAGCGCCTCTTTCATAAAATCGTAAAACACCGGCAGTGCCGCCGCCGCGCCGGTTTCCACCCGTCCGAGCGTCCGCGGCTCGTCAAAGCCGATATACACGCCCGCGACCATATCCGGCGAAAAGCCGATAAACCACGCATCCTTGGTATCGTTCGTCGTACCGGTCTTGCCCGCCAAATTCTTACCCAGCTGCGCCAGCCTTGCCCCGGTTCCGCGCTGCACCACGCCCTGCAAGATGGACACCATCTGATACGCCGTCAGCTCGTCCAGCACCCGCTCGCGGTCATCGGTAATTTCCGGCACCGGCGCCGCCGGATCAAAATGCGCCGCTTCGCAGCCGATACAGTGGCTGTCATTGTTTTTATACAAACTCTTGCCGTAACGATCCTGAATCTGCTCAATCAGATACGGCGTAACCTTTTTCCCGCCGTTGACGAACACCGCGTACGCCGTTACCATATCGACCAAACGCGTGTCGTCCGCACCCAGCGACATCGAAAGCAGCTGCGGCAGGTTGTCATCCACGCCGAGGCGTTTCGCCATCGCCGCCACCTTGTCCATGCCGACGTCCTGTGCCAGCCGCACCGTCATCAGGTTCTTTGATTTTTCGATTCCCTGCCGCAGCGTCGTCAGCCCCGAGAACCCTTTGGAATAGTTGGAAGGCTTCCACAGCGGCAGCCCCACGCCCTGGTCGAGCACGAACGGCGCGTCCAGAATCAAATCCGTCGGCGAATAGCCGAGCTCCAGCGCCGCCGCATAGACGACCGGCTTAAACGTCGACCCCGTCTGGCGGTAGGCCTGCGTCGCGCGGTTAAACTGCGACTTGGCAAACGAAAAGCCGCCGACCATCGCCAGCACCTTGCCGTTGTGCGGATCCATCACCACCATCGCCCCCTCGACGTTCGGTACCTGCCGCAGCTCAAACGCGCCGTTTTTGGCTTCCTCGACATAAATCACGTCGCCTTTCGCCAACACGTCGGACGCCTTTTTTGGCGCCTCGCTGACCCGCTGGTCTTTGAGTGCCTTGCGCGCCCACGCCAGACTTTTCAGCCCGATGGTTCCCTGTTTGCCGCTTTCGGTTTCAATCCTGGCTTCCGCGGCGCCTGCCGAAAGCACGACCGCCTTTTGCCAGCTTTTTTCCGCACCTGCCGGCAAAACCGTTTTTTTCAATGCGTCCTTATAGTCGCCGTTAAGGTCTATCCGTGCCGTTGCCCCGCGGAACCCGTGCCGCCGGTCATAATTGAGCAGTCCGCGCCGGAACACTTTGGTCGCCAGCTGCTGCAGCGCCGGGTCAATCGTCGTGCGCACCATCAGCCCGCCTTCAAACACCGCGTCTTCGCCGAGGCTCTTGGAAATAACGCGCCGCACCTCGTCGCTGAAATACTCGCCGTCTTTCAGATATCCGAATTTCCGCTCCACCGTAACCAGCGGCTTTTTCTGCGCCGCCTCGGCCTCTTCCCTGCTCACGTACCCGTCTTCCGCCATGCGCCCGATAACCCAGTTGCGCCGCGCAATCGCCGCGTCGTAGCGCTTTTTGGGATTGTAGTTGTTCGGCCCTTTCGGCAGCGCCGCCAGATAGGCAGTTTCTTCAAGCGTCAGCTCCGCCAGCGATTTGTTGAAATAATTGAGCGCAGCCGCCGCCACGCCGTACGCGCGGTTGCCGAGGTAAATCTCGTTCAGGTACAGCTCCAGAACGTGCTCTTTGGAAAACGCGTTGCTGATGCGGTACGCCAGAATGGCCTCCTTGATTTTGCGGATAAGCGACCGCTCCGAAGAAAGCAGAAAGTTTTTCGCCACCTGCTGCGTAATCGTCGACGCCCCGACCAGCCGCCGCCCTTTCGCATAGTTGACGATGTTGGTAAACACCGCGCGCGTAATGCCCAGAAGGTCAATGCCCGGGTGCGAATAGAAGTGCTTGTCCTCGGCGGCGATAAACGCCTGCTTAACCCGCTCGGGAATTTTGTCCTCCGGCACGAAAATGCGCTTCTCCGCCGCATATTCCATCAGCACCTGCCCGTCGCCGGCATACAGGCGCGTCGTAACCGGCGGCTCGTATGTCGCCAGCTTCGTATAGTCGGGAATGTCAAACCCGGCCGTTTTAAACCAAACCAAAATGCCCGCAAACAGCAACACTGCCATCAGCAGCCCGAAACTGACCAAATTCACCAAAAGCTTATACATTAAAACATCCGCAAAAACAATAGAGTCGTCCTGAAAAATCTTTATAAATATACAGTCCGCTCCCCGCTTGGCAACCTCTATTTAAGCCTTATACCCATAATATTAAGCCCGTAACATTAAGCCCGCAACCTCCACCGCACCGCAACCCGGACGCTGCTTTTTCTCCCCTTCCTTTTCTGCCCTTCCTCTCCCGTTCAGGCAAAACTAAAGCCCTCTCCAAAGAGAGGGCTTAAAACTGGTGCACTCGGCGGGGTTCGAACTCACAACCTTCTGATCCGTAGTCAGATGCTCTATCCAGTTGAGCTACGAGTGCGTCAACAGAGCTTTTAATAGCGCATTGTTTTTTTATTGTAAAGCATTTTTTTCATATTTTTTCACATTTTTTCATAACCTATTAGATTGGCGTCAAAAAATATTCACGTCCCTCCCGAGCATCTGCCCCGCTCTCGCCTCCTGCCATCTTCACTCCCCGGCGCCGCCGTCCGTATCCGCGCCGAAACCGCCGCGCCGGAACCATTCGCCCCGCTCTCGCCCTTGCCGCCTTCACTCCTCGGCATGCCGCATCAGGCTTTTTCCGCCGGCCCTTTCCCCAGAAAATATTCCAGCACCGCATTGCGCACCTGCCGCCGCTTTCCCTTGTGCCGGAAAAACAGCGCGCAGACGTTGCTGACAAACCGGTATTTGCGGTATCTCCGGTACAGCCGCTCGATTTTTTCGCGCTCTTCGTCCCGCTCCGGCACAACGTGCGCCGCGTCCGCATAATCCCGGTACAGCCGCCGCCACTCGATATGCGTATAACAGCTGCGAAACGCGTTCGGATGCACAGCCATGTCAAAAGTCGCTTTCGTCGGCCGCAGGTTAAACTGCTCAAACGTCAGGAATATGAAATCGGCCGCGAAAAAACGCTCCGTCTGCGCCACGCCCGCTTCCCGGCAGTCGTTGTAAAAGCCGCACTCCGGCGCAAATCCGCCGCGCTTAAGGCAGTTGATGAACAGATACTGCTCGGGCACATACTGGTACTGGTGCCTGTCCTGCCGGTTCCAATAGGCCTGTTCCCGCGTCATCAACGGAATGTCATAGAGCTTCAGCAAATCTTCCGTCCGCCCGAAAAACGCCAGATCCGACGGATGAAACGGGAACGGCATGTCCGACCGCGGGTTGCGCGCAAAATAGCAGCAGGCAAGCAGCTTGTGCCCAAATGCGCGGTATGCCTCGTCCGTCGCCGGAAACGCGTCAAAATATTGCAGAAAACCGTTGCCCGTCAGCAAAAAATCGGAACGCAGCTTCAGGGCATACGGCGTCCGCACCCTTTTCAGCCCCGCCGCCGTATTGGCAATCTGGCGGTTAATATTGTTGATTTTCTCGCCCGGCCGCTCGGCATAGGCAAACCCGCCCGGATCCGGAACCGCCGCGACCTCGTCGGCGCCGACGTCCGGTATTGCTGCCTTCCCGCTCCCGGCACACGGCAACGGCGCCCTCATTCCGACCTCTTCCTTCGCGATACCCGCTCCGGCTTCTGCCGCTCCGCCCCTTTTCGCTCCGACATCCGCTCCACCCGCCGACACGTCGCCCGGCACGCACGTCGCAAAAACCACCCGCGCCCCCGGCAGAAACCGCCGCACGCTCTCAACCGCCCGCGCCGTAATCCCCTCGTACACGGCACCCTGCACCACGACCGTAATGTCTGAAAATTTTATCATCTTTCCTTTCCAACATGAATACTCAAAATATCCCGATCCAAGCACCGAATTTTAAAGCAGAAAATCAACCGCCACAAAGAAACAATATTAACATTTATAAGAGTAAAAAAACCGATTATTCTATGCTGATAATACATTTTTTTTACATCAACAGGAACATCCCCCACAATTTTTTTTATTGTCTTTAACACCGATGTGTTCAAATCCATAGCTTCGGAAGAAATACACTCCACGGTAGTATTTTTCAAATACTGAACACAAAAGGCCTTCAGCCATTTCTGTTTCAAATTTTCCGTAATGCATTCTATTCCCCGGTTAAGCCCATATGCATAAGAATATAACGTATCACTTGCATGGCGGACTGCATTTTTTTCTGCACAAATGGAACTTTTATTATTCTGGCGATAAAAGTAAAGCGGTTTATTTACAACGGACAAAGTCAAAATTTTAGCCATCACAATCCACCATACCCCAATGTCCTCATGTATCCGCCCTTTGGGAAAATAACATTTCCCGTCTTTAAACAATGTATGATGATACAACTTGCGCCATGCCGTATTATGATACATATCTGACATTTTTTCATAATCTACGGGATAACATCCAGAAACAGGCAAATCAAAAATACGCTTCGTTTTATTCAATTCAGGATTCCACAGATAAACACCGCATATAGAAACTTTTGTCCCATTCTGCCTGCACGCCCGGTACATATCCTCAAACATTTCCGGTGCAATCCTGTCATCAGAATCAACAAAGGCTATATATTCTCCCTGACAAAGCTGTATCCCGTAATTTCGGGCATCTGACAGTCCCCCGTTGGTTTTATGAAATACCTTAATTCTTCCATCCTTTTTCCGCCATTGCTCGGCAATGACGCCTGATGCATCCGTACTCCCATCATCAATCAATAGTATTTCTATATCATGAAGCGTGGATGCACAAATACTGGAAATACATTCGTCAAGATATTTTTCTACATTATAAACGGGAACAACAACACTTACTTTAAACATTATCAACTCTCCAGCAGAATGGAATACCAATGCTGATATTTACCAGATAAAAATTAAAAATATTAAACTCAAATTCCAAAAGATTAACCGGAATAACCGTCAGCAGTCGCAATTTAAATGCTTTGCGGGAAATTCTGAACCTGATGATTTTCTTATACCATCTGTCCTTTGGCTTCTTCTCCGGCACATTATTCTCCACTTGGGGACAACCTCTGATAATTGTATATTTTTCTCCCCACAGATAATCAATAAACTGGAGCTTGATCCCCATAGTCTCTATGGCATGCAAAAAGGCATATTCAGGCCCATATACCGATAATTCCTGATTCTTTATTGCATCCAGCAAATCGGAAGAATGGGAAAAAACACGGTCGATTACATTGCTGGCGCCAAAAAACAAAACATCGCTGCCGCCAATAGCCCGCCAGTCATTTAAAATACGTTTATACTTGAAAAAGCCGCCAAAATAAAAACTGTTATTAATGTCTTTAGCCGGGGTTGCTTCTGTAAAATTCTCTAAAACCAACGAATCCCATAATTCAACGTCAGGACGCAAAATAACAATATAATCATATTTGACTCCGTTCTTGCGTTCATATTCCTGGCGCAGTTTATTACACTCTTCCATAGAATATAGCATCATATGCATTCCAAAAATGCTTATCGCTTTATTATTGGCAAGAATACTCCCTTCTTCCTGATATTTTTGTTTCTCAATTTTATACAGCTTTGGCTGATAAGTTTCTTCAATTATTTTTTTGATATCGGCAGAGGTTGCTGTTGCCGTAACCTTAAAATTATGCCAAGTCTGCGTATTATGGTCCAAAGTATCCCACGTATGTATAAAAATATCACATTCATAATTATCTGCCAAACAGGAAAACAATCTCTGATAACATTGATTATACGTCCTTAAATGCCCAAATAACTGTATCGCTATTTTCATTCTGCGTCCTTTCTTTAAAAATACTTAAGAATTAAACTTATAAGCTTCCCGCATCAGGATAATAAAGTTGCCAGTAATTGCGTGTAAGCGCTTTGATTTTTGCCAAATCGGTACGATACCGCGGGGATTGAAATCTCAAACAAGCTACTTGCTTATCAATATATTTTGTATCTTCAAAACAGGGAAGCCCACATCCATTCATAAAAGATTTAAACCTTGCAAATTTTTCTGCAAATGTCGCATTAAATTTATAAAAGCTTATCTTTTGATATAAATCATAAATATCAATCCCTTCGTCACCAATATCCCCGTGCGGAATATCAAAAAATTCAGCCATTTCCCGTACTCTGGAATCAAAGGAATCTACAAATGACGGAATTCCTGCCAACAGAGAAACAACACAGCCATGAATGCGGGAACCCACACAAAAATTAAAATTTTCTTTCACAATATCATTATACCAAGCTAAATAATCGCAATACAAACGGACGCGATGCCCCTGAAACAGCCATTCAAACAAATCAGCTCTCAAATATTTTCCATCCTCATCTGTCAGACTTTCATAATCATAAAGAAGCCTGTAAAACAAATCCTGACAGACGAATATTGAATGAGGATATTCGCCAAATAACTTATGAAAATTATCATTAAACCAAAAATGATTTCCGTTAAAAATTGGCTTAAGTTCTTCTTTTTTTAAGACTTTTTTATTAATTTTCAAATCCGGCCCGTTCATAAAAAGCGACGGACATCCCACAACTTCAAAATCCTGCTCGGAAAATCCCAGTTTTTTCATAACCTCGGCTGTAAAATACCCTCTTAAGCCAATACGTCCGCCCGTTTTTAAAAGCAGTTTAACGAAATTGTATCCCACGTCTTTAAACTCTTTAACAAAATCCAAATCGTAATATTTGTCTGACTGCGAACCAACGCCGACAAAATAAACCGGAATTTTTATACTTTTCAATGCTTCTATCCAATAACGCAATCCTGTATCTTTCGTCCATGGAGCAAGAATATTCGCCGGAGAATAAAGTATAGCGTCGTACTTTTCATTAATCTCTTCTGTAAAATCAAAAAAATTGGATAAAGGCACCATATCGACACACTGCGTTTTAGTAAGCGTCATCTTCTGAAGTGCAAAACCAAAAACATTATTACCACTGTTTAATCCCATAGATTTCAGAGCATCATCGGCCTTCTGCGAATAATCAAATGGAATAAATTGATTTTTATCTCCCAGCAAACATATTTTTTTATACATAATCTCCCTCTCTTTTCCGCCCTTTCACCATCATTTCTTACAATTCCCCCGTCAATATTTCCCCGTTCATTTCTCCAGATACTCCTTAAGCTGACGCGGCGTGCCGACGCAGGCGAAAGCGTCCGCCGCGATGTCGTAAACCCCGGTTTTCAGCCCCAGCCGCGCCGCGTGGTTGTAAACGTTGCTCATATAATATTCGTTTTTTGCCTTGTCGCCGTAAATCATCATATTGACGGCGGCGCGCACAAAATCCGCCCCCCGCGCAAACATATACGCCCCGGCGATGGCATGATGCGAAATCACTTCTTTCTCGCGCGTCCGCACCACCACGCCCGCCGCGTCCGTTTCCGCGTATGAAAAACAGCCCTCGTCCGACGCAAACGTCAGCAGGCTGCCGTCCAGCCCCCGCGCCAGGCAGTCTTCGGCAAACCCCGCAAACGCCTCCCGCGTGAAAATGTTGTCGCTGTCGGCAAAGATGACCGGCAGGTTGTTGTTGATAATCTCAAACGCCGCCAGCGCCGTGCAGCACGCACCCTGCGTCAGCTTTTCCACCGTGACGAACGCCGTGCGGTAGCGCTCCGACAGCCGCTCCAGCTCCGCCCCGTTTTCCTCCCGGAAGCGTTCCTGAATAATCAGCGTGTAATGCGCGTCCGGCAGGCTGACCCCGTCCAGAACCCGCTCAATCATCATCTTGCCGTTGACGTCGATAAACGGCTTCGGCTTGTCAAATCCCTCCGCCAGAAAACGGGAACCCGCCCCCGCCATCGGTATCACCACGTTAATCATTTCGCCTTTGCCTCTCTCATCAGCATATCTTCGGAAATCTCCGCCCAGTTGTCGGCAAACCGCACAACCCGGTCGTCAATCGTGATGTCCGCGTTGGGCTTGCCGAAAAAAATCTCGTCATATTCGATGCCGTTCTTCTCCAGCCATTCAAACGTCATTTTCCCGACGTTTTTCAGCGCCTTGCCGACGTTGTGCCCGGTCGAACCCATATTGCGCGCGGTGTTGATAATCACCGTGTGCCCCGCCGCCCTGAGCGCGCGGATTTTCTCCGCCGCGCCCGGCTTGGCCCTGACGTCCGCGTACGTTTCCCCGTCTTTGCGGATGTCGCAGATTGTCCCGTCCAAATCAATGCAGATGCGTAATTTCCTCTGTTCCGTCATATCGCTTGCTCCCCGTATAAAACCTCGTTAAGTTTCCGAACCGCCGTCAGATAAAAAGCCCTCTGCCGGTTCGTATCGTCGCCGTGCAGCGGTATCATCGTCAGAAACAGCAGCCCCTCAATCAGTTTGATGTCCCGGCTGTCGTACCCGTACTCAACCGCCAGCTCGTCAAAAAACGGCTCCAGCTTTTCCGCCACGATCGGCGACGAAATCTGGAATTCGTAATCGTCCCGCCCGTTCTGTTCCAGCCGGTACAGCCCCGCGACGATAAAATCGTAATGCCCGACGATGCTGTGGCGCAGCTTGGCGATGTCGTACCGCGGATCGCCGTAAATCGTCTGCGTCCTGAACCGCCCGCGCGGGTCCACGAGCTTGAAGATATAGTGCATCGGGTCAAACAGGATGTTGGAAAAGCAGTAGTCGCCGTGCACGATGGTGCGCTTTCCGTATTCGGCAAGCCGCGCCAGCGCCGCCGCCAGGTCTTCCTTAAATTCGGGATAATTGCGGTAGTGCGTGTTGTTGATTGTCAGGTAGCGGCTCTGCATCATCTCCGCAATGCGCGGATATTTCGCCGCAATTTCCGCCAGCCGCTGTTCGGTCTTGACGATGTAGATTTCCTCCAGCTCGCCGCGGTCGGGCGCCTCGGTATATTTCTCAAACACTTTATGCACCTTCAGCAACGCCTCGATGATGTTGTACCAGTCCTCCAGATTGTTGGAACCGTAAATAAAAGTCTCCGCCAGATTCGCATAGCCGTAGAGCTCCATCTCCACCCGCGCGAACTCGCCGTCTTCGCTGACGTCGAACACCCGCGGCGCATAGCACGAAATCTCCCCGGGCAGGCTTTTGTACCAGTTCGCCTCATCCAGCAGCTTCTGCTTCTTTTTGGAAATTTTCGTAATCGTCCCGCGCACCGCGTCCACCGCCAGATTGTTGAACTCGCGCGCTGAAAACAGCCCCAGCCGCGCCTGCACCGCCCCGCTGATATGCCCGAAGTCGAACCAGTTCCGCGTCGTCTTGATTAAAATCGGCAGCTGCCGGTTGTAGTTGAGAAACACGTTGATAATGCTCGGCTGCTCCGCCCGCAGTTCCTCAAACACCAGCCGCTTCAGCAGCCGCGTGTCCGAAAACTTGTAGTACCCGGCCAGCGCCTCTTTCCCCGTTACCGAAATGTCGCGCTCCTTGTTGTAAATGCGCAGCAAATGCCCGTTCTCGTCTTTGGTCGCCAGACACCACTGTTTTGAAGTCTTGATGTTCGGCGACGCCAGAAACACGTCCGCCTCTTCGGGAAACGGCTCGTTAATCAGCGTATCGCCGAGGATAATCTGCGTCGGCATGTCGTCGTTGCAGCTGCCGAGCATAGAAACCAGCGCCGTCGCCGCGTCATCGTCCTCACCGACGAAAATCTGCCTGACGTCGGGGTAGCCGTAGCCCAGAAACCGGCTGAGCCGCGTGTTGCTGGAACGCAGCACGATTTTGATGTCGCCCGCCCCGTTCTTCTTCGCCGCGTCAATGCACCAGTTGATGGCCGGCTTGCCGCGTATCGGCAGCAGCCCCGGGTCGGTAATCATCCCCGAGGAGATGTTTTTCGGATTAAACTTCCCCGCCGCCAGAATAATCGTGTTAATATCGCCGCTGTTATCAATGCTCATGTTCTGTTCCTGTCATAAATTGCTTTGTTGGCCTGAAGTCCGTTTTCTCCTCTGCCCGTTCCCTCAACTCCCCGGCTCCCGCGACGCGCCTCGTTCCTCCGGTTCTCCCGGCTCCCGCGACTGCCTTCATTCCTCCGGCTCTCCCGGCTCCCGCAACGCGCCTCGTTCCTCCGGCACCCCGGCTCTCACGACACCCTGTTCCACGTTCCCTTTCCTTTTCAAATACAGATACAGCGTCGTCCGCCCCACGCCGAGCCGCCGCGCAATCTCCGCCTTGGCCAGCCCCTGCCGCAGCCCGTCAAAAATCTCCCTGCTCCGACCATCAAGGCTCGAAACCACCGCCGTGCCGAACGGCCGCCCGCGCTTTTTGCCCGCTCGTTTCAGTTCATCCTGAATCCCCTTGTTCCTGATAGATAACACCGCCTTGTAAAGTTGCAGGCATATCTCCGCCGTCCGGTCAAACGTCTGCGGAAAAAGCGCGTCAATCCGCAGCCCCTCCTTAACGCAGTACAGGCTGACGCCCTGCCGCACTGCCAGACTCACCGCCTGCAAGGCCTCTTCGTAACGGCTGCCGAGCGCCGCCGCATCGGCGACAATCAGCGTATCCCTGCGCCCCGACCGTCCCGCCGCTTTCTCGGGCCTCCCCCCGGCATAATCCCAGACCATCGCCTCCCCGACGTTCGCGCCCGCAAGCTCCCCGCACAAAACCAGCCCGTACGTTTCCGCAAAAGCCCGGATTTTCTCTCTGTCCGTTTCTTCCCGTCCGTTTCTCACAAACGCAAATTCCATCGCCCGGTACTCTCCGTAAACCACCGTTTAAATTGTATATCTGCGGCCATCATATAAACATCTTAGGCAAAGTCAAGAATTTTATCGTAATTCATCGTTTTTGTGGCTAAAACGATGTAAATGGAAAAGATTGCCGAGGACTGTCTTCATAAACGGTGGTTTATTGTATAGTCCCGCTCCTTCCGGTTTAATTCAGAAAACATAAAGGAATGGCTATATGATATACGGATACATTCGCGTCAGCACCGACCGCCAAAACACGGCAAACCAACGCCACGAAATCGAAAAATTCGCCGCTTTCTCGTCCCTGCAGATTAACCGCTGGGTCGAAGAAACCGTATCTTCCCGCAAAGGCCTGCAGGAACGCCGGCTCGGCCGCCTGCTTGGCCGCCTGCAAAAAGGGGACATCCTGATTGCGACCGAACTGTCGCGTCTGGGGCGCAATATGCTGGAGGTCATGGGCATATTGCAGCATTGCCTGGAAAAAGACTGCCAGATATGGACGTTGAAAGAAAACTACCGCCTCGGCGCAGACATTCAGAGCAAAGTCCTCGCTTTCGCCTTTTCCCTCGCCGGAGAAATCGAACGCCAGCTGATTTCGGAACGCACCCGCAATTCGCTCCAGCGCCTGCGCGACGAAGGGCGCCGCCTCGGCCGCCCCTACGGCACCGCGCGCTGCAAGCTGCAAAAGCAGCACAGCCGGATTATGGCACTGCTGCAAAACAACGTGCCCAAGGCCGAAATCGCGCGCCTTATGGGCTGCACCTGGAGCACGCTGCACCGCTATATCAAGAGCTGCCCCGAAACGCCCCGGAGCTGACACAGATAACACCCTGCTCAGATTCCCCTCGCTGCCCGCATCCCCCGCCGTCTTCACCTCGCCCCTCCCTGTCCCCCATCTCCTCTCCCCCCTAAAAAATTCCCGTGTACAACCCGCGCATTTTATTAGACAACCGCCCGCAGGCTTTGTATGCTGGCGGCGTTTCGGGTCAGTGCCCGCAGCCGGACGCTCCGTCTGCCGCTGCGCCTGCGCCGGGCCGGAACCGGATTTCCAGGACAGAAACAAGGACTGACACTATGACTGATGACGATTTGATTTACGCCCCCTTCGCCGGGATTATACCCACCCCTTTTTATGCCGGAGAAGTCGCCGCGCCGCCGTATGACGTGCTGTCCTCAGCCGAAGCCAAGGTCCGTGCGCTGGGCAATGCATACAGCTTTTTGCATATTTCCAAAGCCGAGATAGATTTTCCCGGCGACGTTTCCCCGTATGAAGACCGGGTTTACGGCCGTGCCGCCGACAACTTCCGCCGCCTGCTTGCGGAAGGCGTGCTTCAGCAGGTAGACAAACCCTGTTACTATATATACCAGATGGTCATGGGCTCCCATATCCAGACCGGGCTGGCCGTCGCCGCCTCGGTCAAAGCTTATGACGAAGGGCGGATTAAACGCCACGAGCTGACCCGCGTCGCCAAGGAAAACGACCGTGTGCGCCAGATTCGCACCGTCGGCGCCCAAACCGGCCCCGCCCTGCTCGTCAACCGCGAAATTCCCTCGGTCAAAGCCCTCTTAAAGCGTATCACGGAACAGGAAGCGCCGTATCTGTCGGTCATCGCCGACCACGAAGTGCGCCACAGCCTGTGGATTGTTGACAATTCTGCCGACATCAGCCTGATAACCGAAGCGTTTGCCGCCCAGAATGAAGCCTACATCGCCGACGGGCACCACCGTTCCGCCGCCGCGGCAAGGCTTGCCGCCGAAGACGGCACCGAAGACAGCGCCCGTTTTCTCGCCGTCGCATTCTTTGCCGATGAAATGCGGATATGGGATTACAACCGTTTTGTACACGACCTGAACGGCATGAACCCGCGCGAATTTATCCGTGCCCTGACGCACGAATTCGTCCTCACCCCGTCCGAGCGTAAAAAGCCGTCGCACAAAGGGCAGTTTATGCTGTACCTGAACGGGCAGTGGCAGGAAATGGCCTACAAAGGCGCCCCGCTCGGCAGCGACCCCGTATCCAAACTGGACGTCAGTATTTTAAGCGAAAAGGTGTTAAACCAAATTCTCGGCATAACCGACCTGCGCAGCAACGAACGTATTGAGTTTGTCGGCGGCATCCGCGGCGCGGAAGAAATCGAACGCCTCGTCAACGCCCGCCCCGGCAGCGTCGGCTTTATGGTATATCCGACCTCGGTGGATGAGCTGATTGCCGTTGCCGACCAAAAGATGCTGATGCCGCCGAAATCGACCTGGTTTGAACCCAAGCTCGCCGACGGCATAATTTCCAAACCCAACGACGGTACGGCCGCAAAACCCGCCGCCGAAAAAGCGGCTCCCGGCGCAGCTTAAGTTCTCCGCCGCAGCGCCCCGGCAAAATCCCCGGCGCCGCCCGGAACTCCCGCCGGCCGAGCCAACCCCGCGCCCCGCCGCGGCTTAAACTTTTCACTATTGCAACAAGGACACAATCAACATGAACAAACATCACATAAGCTGGGAAAACATTCAGGAATGGAGCGCCGACATCGCGCGTAAAATCGCCGCCGACTGCCCCGACATCAACCACATGACGCTCGTCGCCGTTTCCCGCGGCGGCCTGATACCCGCGCAGCTGATAGCCTACCGGCTCAACATCCGCGATATCCGCGTCATGAAGCTGATTTCCTACGACAGCGACAACAAGCGCGGCGAAACCAAAGACATCTCGACCGACCGCCTGTTTGACGGCAGCGACGTTTATTTCATTGACGACCTTGCCGATTCCGGCGAAACCGTGCGCTACCTGCGCGGCCGCTTCCCCAACGCCCGCCAGTGCACGCTGATAACCAAAGACTGCTGCGCCGAACAGCCGGATTTGAGCGCCGTAACCCTCCCCGGCGACGCTTGGATTGTCTTCCCCTGGGACGTGGACTAACGCTGTTCCTCAGCTCCGCCGTCCGCCACCCCGTTGTTCCCGCCAGTCAAAATCCCCTTTTCCCCGTCATCCCCGCACCGTATTAAAAATTTTGTCAAAAAAAGCTTGCAATTTTATGCGCCTTGTATTAAGATGCACATGTTTTAATTAATTTTATGTCTAACTCAAATAATTTCTATTATGAAAATTATTAGAATTAATCCATTGGCATCTGAAAGAGCCACGGAGAAGATTACGCGTGTGTTAACCTTTGAAAACGGCGCCTATGCCCTGCAGTTTTCTGACGAAAAAGGCCAGAGCCTCCTCGCTTTGTATGACTGGCAAGGTTTTCTGATTAAAGAAAATGTCCGGGCTGAAAGCGCGTATATTTTCAAAAACGGCAGTTACATTCTGCTTTACGAGCCGACCAACAAGACAGCCGGCTCCGGCAAAGTCCGTTTCCGCCGTGAATATCGCATATTTACGCGCAGCGGAAAACTTGTCTTCGACGAAATTGCGTTTTTCATCCCGCTGGCAAACGACTGGGTCGTCCTGTCGCAGAACGGCGTCAAAAACCTGTATGACGACAAACTCAACTGGATCAACGGCGGCAAAGACTGCGATTTTATCAGGTTTGACGGCGGTTACGCGCGCGTTACGGCTCGCGAAATTCCCGTCGGCAAAGCTGCGCCGCTGATGCCCGGAGACGCCAGACGGCAGTTTCCGTACACCGGACGCCTTAATACGCTCCGCGGTATCGTTCCCGACCAGACCCCCGGCGTAGCATACGACTGGGAGCTGTTTGACGAAAAGGGCAGCCACATGTATTCGGTCGCTGACGGCCTGGCTGTCATCGGCGGCGGATATATGCTGAAACGCTGTCAGGACGGCAGGATTTTCTTCCATTATCCTGACGGCTCTCTGGGAACGGAAACCACACTGTATTCCGGCGCGCGCAAAAACATCGCCTGCATGGTCAGCCTGACGGCTGCCAGAAAGGGTTCTGTTGAAAATTGCCGAAAAACCGCGATGGCCTACCGCATGAGCTGCGAAACCGAAGACGGCTTCTCTCTGCCCTGGCAGATAAAGGACATCCGTAACGTTTATGAATTTTCCAACGGAAATTTCAGCTGCACCTGGGGTGAAAACCTCTGTTTCTTTGAAGAAGGACACATTGAGCCCGTCCTGACTATGCCGGCAACGGAAAACGTCTGCTTTCTGCCTGACGGGCGGTATTGGAACATCGACGAAAAAACGCTCTGCAACCAAACCCACAAAGTCATACAAGAGCGCGTCGACGCTGTTGTAGACCTGGGCGACTGGTACATTGTCAGCCAGAACGGCTCCCACACGGTGTATGATTCTGACGGCAATCGTATCGCCGGAAAAGTGCGCTTCGTCCGCAAAGTAAACGGAATTCTGGTTCTGCGGCTTGAAAACGGCCAAATCGGCCTTGTGCACCACTACGGAAAAGCAGTTCTCCCGCCGATGGATGAATGGCGTTGCGTATTTGAAGAAAGTACGTTCTGAAGTACCTCTGCCCGAAACTAAAAAAACGTCCGATAATCGGACGTTTTTTTTATTGCCTCAACGCCGGCTTTTCCCCCCTTCTGCCGCCGCTGTTTATCTGCCGCCTGGTCCATCTTCCGGCTCCACAGCCCTGCCCCGCCCCGGCATCACCGTCCGCACTGCACCGCTCCTGCATCGCCGTCCGCACTACATCGCCCGGTTCCACCGTCCGCACTGCACCGCCCCGTCATTCCCCGACGGTATAGTCCTCCTCATACGCCACGTTATGGCGGATGCCGCGGTAGTGGTTCAGCCCGAGTATCCGTCCGGCATAATCGATATTCCCCTGCGAGCGGTAAAAGCCCATTGCTTCGCGTTTTTTCTCCGCCGCTGCCGAAATGTCCAGATAATGTGTCGGCATCGCCATCGCGCCCCAGACTTCATAATAAACCGGCACCGCTTTTACCGCGCTGTTTTCCCGGCGCAGGCGGCGGAAGAACGCCGACACGACAACATGGTCTTTATGGCTGTCCAGCCCGTGCGGCATAAACACATAGTCATACCCGGACAAATCCAGTTTCTGAAACAGGCGGTAAGCTTCAATCAGATTGCCGTCTTCCGCCCGCATAAACTGATAAAACCGCACGTCAAAAAACTGCATCACCTCTTCAAATTCCGCCTCGCGCACCCGCCGCACCTCGTCGGGCTTGGAACGATCGCCGCCCTTGGCGCCGTCGGTCAGAAGGATAACGTCGCACTGCGGCCCGTACAGCGCCAGCAGCCCGCCGCAGCCGATGGTCTCGTCGTCCGCATGCGGCGCCAGAATGCAGATTTTGTCCGTCGGCTTAATCGCCAGCGGTTTCGGCTTAACCAGCTCCGGCAAATCATAACCGTGCAGCTTGTTCTGAATCCAACGTTTTAATTTGCGCATTCCGCTTATTCCTTCCCCATTCCGCCCTTATTCTTTTGCCGGGGAAGCAGCCGGCGCGGCGGTACGTTTTGCTCCCGCTGTAGCGTCCTTTGCATTGGAAGCGCCCGCTCCCGCGGCAGGTTCCGTTCTTTTAACCAGCGCCCACGCAACATAGTCCGACACCCTCTTGTGCCAGACGAAACTTTCCCCTTCGCCGAGCGGCAGCGGCGCCTCGCGGCGTTTTTTATACTTGCGCAGAATATACGACGCCCCGCCCCACCTGAGCGTCAGCTTATTCAAAACTTTCCAGTCCGGGCGCCAGCTCGCCGAATAGCGGTGCACGGCATAAGCGTCCTTGTTGTCGGTGCCGAAGTGGTCGTAATCGTACACGAACGAATTGGGATAAAACTCTATCCGCCCCGATTTGACAAACGTTTCCTTCAGCCCGTATTTCTCGGTCAGCACATCGGCAAAATACGCAGGATTCGGTTTCAGGTTCAGGCTCCCGTCGGGGTTGACAAACGCCAAATCGTCATAAACCGCCAGCAGGTCTTTGACCACGCCGTTGTGCGGCACCGCCCCGACCAGCGCCGGGTTCAGCCCGCGTGCCGACCCGCACTTCTGGCAGCCCATAAAATAGTCGTGCTCCAAAAACTCATCAAGCGGCTTAATCACCTCTTCGTCGGTATCCATATAAATCCCGCCCTCGTGGTACAACGCATACAAACGGACGTAATCCGACGCAAACGCATACTGCTTTGCCGCAATCGCCTCCCGGAAATAACGGTTGTCAAACTTGTCGATACAGTCGTTGCCCCAACGCACGATTTCATATTCCGGCAGCACCTTGTGCCACGTTTCCATACATTTTTTCTCAATCTCGCCGAAATCTTTGTCGCCAAACCAGACGTAATGGATTTTCTTGGGTATCATGCTCATTCCTTTGCTATCCGTCATTGCATCTCACGCCGCGGCAGCCGCCGGCAACCTCCGGCCGCCGTACCCGGCATATAAATTGAAGTCTACCTTCCCGTGCAAAAAAATCCATCACTTTCGTCTGCTTGTACACAACCCGCTTTTTCTGCATTTTTCCTCCCCGATAAAAAATTGCTTGCAAAAATATTTTTTCTTGATTATGGTATGCGTCAGCGTCGGGGAGTTCCAATCCGCCGGCACGGTTTCGGGACTTAGCTCAGCCTGGTAGAGCGCTTGCTTTGGGAGCAAGATGCCGTTGGTTCGAATCCAATAGTCCCGACCAAATAGACAAGCCCTGCCCTTGCGGCGGGGCTTTGTTATATTTGAAAGGCGGGCTCGGGATTCGAAGCAACGCCGGTTGGTTCGGCTGCCAGCGAAAGGCAGGCGGAGAACGCCGGTAAGCGACAGCTTATGAGCGCCTATGTGACGAAGTCAATCCAATAGTTCCGGCCAACAGAAAAACGCCCGAAAGCTGTCGGGCGTTTTTCAATACATCGTTTTTAGCACCATAAGCGGCTGTTTCCAACCCCCGCATAAAAATCCGAAAATCCGTTTCCGCGGATAACCTTTCCTAATCTCCGTGAAAATGTTTTCTGACAGTATCCGCCACAGCAGGCGAAACAGAGTTTCTCTCGCGTTTCATCTTCGCAATTTCCAATGCGTAACTCTCCGTCGTCAGCCCGGAACTTCCTGCGTTCGCACGCTGCAGTGCCAGTTGTTCGGAAAGGCAGCCTTGTTTCTCAGCCTCAAGCAAAGCCGAAAGATTCAGACAATCTGTTTTCAATGGGCATTTTTTCTTCATAAACGTAAATTTAATTATTAACATATCGGTAAAATTTGCTTTATATTACACTGTCCCGCCCAAAATGCAACATATTTTTGCCGGATAAAACCTCCGCCCGCCGCCCGGTTCCTCCCTCTCCGCTCCGGGTTTCCCCCCGTTCCTCCGCTCGCCCGCCGCCCGGTTCCTCCCCGTACGCCTCGCTCCCCCTCTCCATCCTCCTGCTCCTCCCTCTCTGAAAATCGGGGAAAAGGTTGAAAAAATCCTTGCATTTTTCCGCCGTTATGCTAAATAAAGCCGCGATAAAAATTATAAAAACGGACAGCCGGCGGATGACTCCGGCGCTTTGTGTTGTGGTAAAACGCCCGGATCCGCCGCTCCCGCAAGGGCTCCGGCGGACAAGACCTCGCATTTATCCGCAACTCGCAATGCCTCCCCTGCAAAGGGCGTGGCAGACAAAGCCTTGCGTTTACCCGTTGCCGGACTGCCCGACAATACAACTTAAACTCTAATTTAAGGATATTTAAATGTCAGATGTGAAAATGAAAATGATGGACGGGAACGAAGCGGCCGCTTCGGTTGCCCACCGCATGAACGAAGTCTGCGTTATCTACCCGATTACCCCGTCTTCACCGATGGGCGAATGGGCGGATGCGTGGTCTGCGGCCAAACAGAAGAACCTCTGGGGCGTGGTTCCGGACGTGCAGGAGATGCAGTCCGAAGCCGGTGCCGCCGGCGCTTGCCACGGCTCCCTGCAGGCCGGTTCTTTGACCACCACCTTTACGGCCTCGCAGGGTCTTCTCCTGATGATTCCGAATATGTACAAAATCGCCGGCGAACTTTCTCCGTTCGTCATGCACGTCGCCGCGCGCTCGCTTGCTTATCACGCGTTGTCGATTTTCGGCGACCACACTGACGTTATGAGCTGCCGCCAGACCGGTTTTGCGATGCTCTGCTCCAACTCGGTGCAGGAAGCGCACGATATGGCCGCGATTGCGCAGACTTCGACCCTGCGTTCGCGCGTTCCGTTCATGCACTTCTTTGACGGTTTCCGCACCTCGCACGAAATCAAGAAAATCAAGCTACTGTCCGACGACGACCTCCGCGCTATGCTCGAAGGCGTGGACTACCAGTTCAACGCCAGACACGCGCTGCGTCCGGAATCCCCGGTCATCCGCGGTACGGCGCAGAACCCGGACGTCTTCTTCCAAGGTCGCGAAGCTTCCAACAAATACTATGACGCCGTTCCCGGCATCGTTCAGGAAGAAATGGACAAGTTCGCCAAAATCTCCGGCCGCCAGTATCACATTGTTGAATACTACGGCGCGGCCGATGCCGAACAGGTTATCGTCATTATGGGCTCCGGCGCCGAAACCGTTCAGGAAACGATTGACTACCTGAACGCGCAGGGGCAGAAGCTCGGCGTGATGAAAGTTCATCTCTATCGTCCGTTCCCGGCCAAGGCATTTGTCGCCGCGCTGCCGAAATCGGCGAAAGTCGTTTCCGTGCTCGACAGAACCAAAGAGTCCGGCGCGACCGGCGAACCGCTGTATCTGGACGTTGTCGCCACTCTGGCGCAGGCTGCCGCAGCGGGCGAAATCAGCATGCCGAAGATTCTGGGCGGCCGTTACGGTCTGTCTTCCAAGGAATTCACTCCGGGTATGGTCAAGGCCGTGTTCGACAACGCCATATCCGCAAACCCGATTAACGGCTTCTCCGTCGGCGTCAACGATGACGTAACCCACAAGTCTCTGGCTTATGACGACAGCATCGACACCGAGGGCAAGGACGTTGTCCGTGCCGTCTTCTTCGGTCTGGGTGCGGACGGTACCGTCGGCGCCAACAAGAACTCGATTAAGATTATCGCCGAAGACGCCGGCAAGTACGGACAGGGCTACTTTGTTTATGACAGCCGCAAGTCCGGCTCGATGACGACGTCGCACCTGCGCTTCTCCGACAACCCGATTAAGTCCGCCTATCTGATTAACAAGGCTGACTTCGTTGCCTGCCACCAGTTCCAGTTTATGAACAAGGTGGACATTCTGGGCATCGCCAAACCGGGCGCCACGTTCCTCCTGAACGCGCCGTATGACGCGAACGAAGTCTGGAACCACCTGACTTATGAAGTGCAGAAGCAGATTATCGACAAGAAGCTGAAGTTCTACACCATCAACGCCGTTGAAGTTGCGCGCGAAACCGGCATGGGACAGCGCATCAACACGATTATGCAGGCGTGCTTCTTCGCGATTTCCAACATTCTGCCGCGCGAACAGGCGATTGCGGAAATCAAGAACGCGATTAAGAAGACTTACTCCAAGAAGGGCGACGCGATTGTTCAGAAGAACTTTGCCGCGGTTGACGCTTCTCTGGCGCACATGCACGAAGTCGCCATTCCGGCGGAACCGACTTCGACGCTGCACACCGCTCTTCCGGTACCGGCCGACGCTCCTGAATTTATTCAGAAAGTAACCGGCGAAATCATTGCCGGCCGCGGCGAACAGCTGCCGGTATCCGCTTTTGCCGACGTTGTCGACGGCACTTGGCCGACCGGCACGACCCAGTACGAAAAGCGCTGCATCGCGACCGAAATCCCGGTATGGGATCCGGAAACCTGTATCCAGTGCGGCAAATGCTCTATCGTCTGCCCGCACGGCGTTATCCGTATGAAGGTCGCTTCTGACGAAGAACTCGCCAACGCTCCGGCAAGCCTGAAGCGCGCCGACTACAAGGGCAAGGAATTCGCCGGCAAGAAGTTCATTCTGCAGATTTCGGCCGAAGACTGCACCGGCTGCGGTATCTGTACCTCGGCCTGCCCGGCGAAGAACAAGGCCAATCCGGAAAAGAAAGCTATCAATATGGATCATATCGAAAACCATATCGAAGCCGAAGTTGCCAACTGGAAGTTCTTTGAAACCCTGCCGTACGTAAAGCGTACCGACGTTGCGAAGAACCTGCCCAAGACGACGCAGATGATTCAGCCGCTGTTTGAATTCTCCGGCGCCTGCGCGGGCTGCGGCGAAACCCCGTACGTCAAGCTGCTGACCCAGCTGTTCGGCGACCGGATGGTTGTTGCCAACGCGACCGGCTGCTCGTCAATCTACTCCGGCAACCTGCCGACCACGCCGTACTGCAAGGACGAAAAGGGCCACGGTCCGGCTTGGGCGAACTCGCTGTTTGAAGACAACGCCGAATTCGGTCTCGGCATGCGCTTCTCGATTGACCAGCAGACTGCAACCGCCAAAGCTTTGCTTGAAGGCCTGAAGTCCGAGCTGGGCGACGTTGCCGAAAAGATTATGGCCAACCCGCAGAAGACGGACGCCGAAATCGACGCCCAGCGTGAAAACGTCAAGGCTCTGCGCGCCAGACTGGCCGGTATGAACGGCAAGGAAGCCAAAGAGCTTAACAACCTCGCCGACTACCTGATTAAGAAATCCGTCTGGATTCTGGGCGGCGACGGCTGGGCTTATGACATCGGCTTCGGCGGTCTTGACCACGCGATTGCGTCCGGCAAGAACGTTAATATCTTGGTAATGGACACCGGCGTTTACTCCAACACCGGCGGCCAGCAGTCCAAGGCGACCCCGATGGGCGCGAGCGCGAAGTTCGCCACCGCAGGCAAGGCGCTGCCGAAGAAAGACCTGGCGATGATTGCCATGTCCTACGGCAACGTCTATGTTGCGCAGGTTTCCATGGGTGCGAACGACATGCAGGTCATCAAGGCGATGAACGAAGCCGAAGCTTTTGACGGCCCGTCCATCATCATTGCCTACTCGCACTGTATCGCTCAGGGCTTCAACCTTGCCGACGGTCTGGAACACCAGAAATCCGCCGTCGACACCGGTTCTTGGCCGCTGTACCGTTACAATCCGGACAACGTCAAAGAAGGCAAGGCGCCGCTGATGCTTGATTCCAAAGCGCCGAGCAAGCCTTTGAGCGACTATATGTCGAGCGAAACCCGCTTCCAGGTGGTCAAAAAGGCCAATCCGGAACGTTACGAAACGCTTTTGAACAAAGCGCAGGAAAACGTAACCGAAAAGCGGAACCTGCTGGAACACATGTCCCAGTATAAGTAAGGCCGGCAGCGGGGCGGCACGCGCCGGGGAGAAAACTCTTGCGTTGCAAACCCGCCCCGCTCCTTCCAAAAAACGCCGGCTTTACCGCCGACACCAAATCCGCCTGTTCTCACGAACAGGCGGATTTTTATTGCCCGCTCTCCCCGTCCTCTCGTTCCTCTTCTCTATAGCCGTCCTCTCGCTCCTCGCCCCCATAGCCGCCACACACCCTGCCCCGCTCCCCTCTCACCCTCTTCGCCCTCCTCCTCTCCCGCACCACACCGCCGACACAAAGACCTCCCGCGCCATTATCTCCCCCCCTGACTACTCCCTGCCCTGTATCAGCCCCCTCCCGCGCCTCATCGCTTCCCCCTCGTTGCCCCCGTTGCCCATACCGCTGTACCACTCTGCACACCACCGCCACGCCGTAACACCGCCCACCCCGCTGCCACCCGCCGGCACTTTTCACCATAAAAAGACAATAACTCTTTACAAATCGCTCCCGATATGGCACAATCACCGCCATAAGATAGTTTTAAGGAGTGTTCCCCATGGATAGCAACGCTGTTTGTCTGCACAATGCCACCGTCTACGCCGGTTTCTCGGTGATGAAAAATTGTGCCGTTTACATCAAAGACGGCAAAATTGCCGACGTTTATAACGAAAGGCGGTTTAAGCAAAAAAAGTTCTCGCCCCAGGTTCGCATCATAGATTTGATGGGCGCCAATCTGCTCCCGGGGTTTGTTGATACCCACATTCACGGCAGCGGCGGCTATTCCACCGACGACGCCACGCCGGAAGCCATTTTGAAAATGTCCGAGTTTCTGGCGGAAAACGGGGTAACCTCTTTCATTCCGACCATCGGCGCCACGCCGGAGCCTGAATTGATGAAAAAAATGAAAGCTGTTTTGAAGGCGATGGGCAAAGAAAAAGGTGCCAGGATTTTGGGAATGCATCTGGAAGGGCCGTTTCTCTCCCCCGAGCGCATCGGCGGACAGCTGGCCGAAGGCATTTCCCCCGTCGATTTGGATTATATGAAGCGGATTATCAAAGCCGGACAGGGAAAAATCATCAATATGACCGTCGCGCCCGAGCTCAAAAATATGCGCGAGCTGGCGCTCTGTTGCATCGACCGGGGGATTATCCTTCAGGCAGGGCACACCAACGCCACCTACGAACAGATGATTGAGGGGATGCAGGTCAAGATTATGCACCTGACCCATATGTTTAACGCGATGCGCCCGCTGCATCACCGCGAGCCCGGCGTGGTCGGCGCGGGGCTGATACATCAGGAGCTTTCCTGCGAATTCATCGGCGACGGAGTTCACACCAATCCGAAACTGATTACCCTTTTGATGCAGAGCAAGCCGATTGACAAACTGGTGATGATTACCGACGCTTTGAAATACGCCCATGCCACGCCGCCGGAAGACGCCGACTTTTACTTTGACAAATGTTTCAAACGCAAAGCCGATGAAGTCATTATCGGTTCGGGAATTACGATGTACGACGGTTTTCGCAATCTGCTCGAATTCGGCGTGCGGGTAGAAGACGCCGTCAAGATGACGTCGGTTAATCCGGCGGAAATTATGAAGCAAAACGGCAAAGGGATGATTATCCCCGGGTTTGACGCCGATTTGCTGATAATGGACAAAGACTTTAATTTGATTGATACCGTGGTCGGCGGAAAATTTATACGGGAGAAAAAATAATGCGCGTGATTATCAAAAACGACTATGACGAATGTTCTTTGTGGGCTGCCCATTATGTGGCGTATAAGATAAAAGCCTTCCGCCCGACACCGGAAAAGCCCTTTGTGCTCGGGCTGCCGACCGGTTCCACCCCACTCGGAATGTATCAGAGGCTGATAGAAATGGTCAAAGCGGGAGAGCTCTCGTTTGCCAACGTGGTTACGTTCAATATGGACGAATACATCGGCCTGCCGCCGGAACATCCCCAGAGCTATCATTATTTTATGCACGAAAACTTTTTCAAGCATATTGATATCCGCCCTGAAAACATCAATATCCTAAACGGAATGACCACGGACTTTGGCAAAGAATGCGCCGAGTATGAGGAAAAAATCCGCCGATACGGCAAAATCCATCTGCTTATCGGCGGCGTGGGAGAAGACGGGCATATTGCCTTCAACGAGCCGGCATCGTCCCTGGCTTCCCGCACCCGGGTAAAAACGCTGACCCGGGATACGATTAAGGCCAATTCGCGCTTTTTTGACGGCGATGAAAGCAAGGTTCCGACTATGGCTTTGACTGTTGGCGTGGGAACGATTATGGACGCCGAAGAAGTTATGATTTTGGCAACCGGCCCCAAAAAAGCCCGCGCTGTGCGCCATGCGATTGAATGCGGCATAAACCACATGTGGCCGGTAAGCATTTTGCAAATGCACCGCTACGGGATTATTGTCTGCGATGAACCGGCGGTCTGCGAACTTAAAACGGATGTTGTCAATTATTTCAAAGATATTGAAAGCAGAATCGTCCCTTAAAAGCGCAACGCCGCCCCTCGCCTTATATCACCCGTGCCGCGGCCATCGTTGCCCATGGCACTGCCTCGTTGCCCGTGCCGCGGCCATCGTTGCCCGTGGCGCTGCCACTACAAATCAATTCTGAGCCAGGTGAACAGCACATTGCCGTCGTTTTTCACTCCCGGCACATACGTCGCGTTGAGCGAAAAATTCTTATACGTTATCGCCGCCATCGGCAACGGCAAAGGCACCGGAATATACGAATACTCGTGCCTCTGCGTCAGCCCGAGCGTATAGCCGTATCCCCAGTGCCAGTCTTTCTCCTCGTCAATCGCCTTGTTGATGAGGTACGCATAGCCGAACATCGTCTGCACATAGTCGTTGGAATCCTTAAACGCAATCGCATACAACCCGTGCCAGTTTTCGCCCTCGTAGCGCGTCAGCCCGAAACCCAGCCCCCACGGCTCTTCGTTATATTTGTCGATATGCTCGTCATCATACGTCAGCCGGTTGTGCCAGACCCTGAGCGGCAGCATAACGTTCCATGCTCCCTCGTCGTACGTCTGCCGCACATCCTGCTTCAAGCCGCTGAAATAGTCTTCAATCACCCCGGCGCGGGCTTTCTGTACCGTTCCCGCCGCCGTCATCGCCGCCAATAATAAGGCATAAAAAATTTTCTTCCGCATAGTCCGTAATAGTCCCATAGTCCACAGTTGCAAATACAGCAAAATCTTAGCGGCTTTCTGCAAAAGTTAAATGTTTTTTTACACTTTTGCCCTAGTTTTTACATATTCCGATAAACCTGAAACCAAAGGAAAGTCCTATGCGCATTTTTTCCGTCCGCCTTGCTGCGGCTCTTATCCTCTCCCTTTCGCTCGCCGCCTGCCAGGCCTCCGGCACCGCCGGAAGTTCCCGGGGCGCCAACGCCAGCGTTTTCACCAACATTTTGACCCTTCAGTTTTAAACCGCCGCCGAAGATTAAACAGCCCGCCAAAGGATAACCCGCTCCGGCTTTATCCGTCTTAAATCTCCGACCGTTATAAGTTTTAAACCGTTTTTAGTTTAAGGAACCGCACCGCCATGATAGATTTGCACACCCACTCCACCGCCTCCGACGGCTTTCTTTCTCCGTCCGAACTTTTGCACGCCGCCGAAAAAATCGGGCTGGAAGCGCTGGCGCTGACCGACCATGACGCCGTGTCCGGGCTGGACGAGCTGCATGCGGCCGCCGCCAAAAACCGCAAAGTGGAAATCGTCAACGGCGCCGAGCTCTCGGTATTTTATCCCGGTGCGGAAATGGAAATCCTCGCGCTGGACATTCCCGAAAAATCCCTGCCCGCGTTCCGCGAATATCAGCAAAACGAACTCGCGCGCCGCGACCAAATGGCGCACCGCCGCATTGAACTGCTGCAAAATTTCGGCGTCGACATCACCTATGAAGAAGTCGCCCTGGACAAAGACGGCAATCCGCGCACGCAAATCCGCCGTCCGCACTTCACCGACGTCCTGCTCAAAAAAGGCTATATCCAAAGCGCCGAAGAAGCGTATAAGGTCATCTTCGCCCGCGGCGGCATCGCCTTTGTCGAAAACCGCCCCGCCCCCGCCGCGGAGGTCATCGACTTTATCCGCAGCAACGGCGCCGCCGCGGTTATGGCGCACCCGATACACACCAAATTCAAACCGGACATTCTCTACAACGTCGTCCGCGAACTGCAACAGGCCGGCCTGAGCGGCATTGAGGTCTTTCACGCCTCGCAGCCCCGCGCCAACCGCCAGCTTTATCTCGACATCATCCGCGACCTCGGGCTGATAACCGCCGGCGGCTCGGACTTCCACGGCGGCACCGCCCACCCCGAAAACAAACTCGGCACCGGCCGCCGCCATAATCTCAATATGCCGTATATGGTGCTGGAGCAGCTGCACGCCATTGCCAACGCCACAGCCTCCGCGCCCCGCACATCCCGCTTACCCGCCTCCGACGGCGCGTCCCCTGTTCCCCCGGCTTCCTACTACGCCGAGCTGGAAAAATACCTCTGACGCACACATCCTGCTCGCTCTCTCCTCCTCCGTCCCCCGTTCGCGCTTCTCCTCCCGCTCGCCCCTCCTCTGACCCGCCGCCCCTCGCCCCCATACTCCCCTCCCTTTTCGCCTCTGCCTCTCGCCTCTGCCTCTCGCCCTCGCGGCAAAAAAAATGCCGCCCCGCTTGATTTTTCCCCGCCCGCACCCTACATAAACCGACAGGACACATTAAAAGGAGCTGACATGGAAATTGAATACATCTACCCCGACCCCAAAGACGACAGGGATTTGGACGCCCAATTCAAAAAAATGCAAAAGGAAAACACGCTCGGCTGCCTGATAATGGGGCTGTTCCTGTTAGGCGGCCTGTTCATTTTCCTGACTCTGTTGCCGATACTGCTGATTATCCTCGGCTACTCGATTATCGTCCTTGCGGTTTACATCGTCTATAAAGCATGGCTGGAAGAACCGGTGCTGAACCTGATACAAAAGCTGAAATCGCGCCGCAACGGCTGACGCCCGGCGCGCAGCCCGCACCCCAATCCCTTTTCCCAAACAAAAAACACCCGCCCCCAAAGGAGCAGGTGTTTCTTTTCAAACGCAGTACCGGCCGCACTCTTTAGCCGGCACACTGGCCGCATTCTGTAACCGGCACACCGACCGCATTCTTTAGCCGAAGCGTCAGACAATCTCTAAAAGTCCGTCATCGTCCACGCCGCAAAACATAATCCTGTCGCCGAACTGCTGTACCGTTCCCGTCCACAGTTCCCGCGGCATTTTTCCGCCCTCCGGCGAGCCAAACGCGTACAGGCTCAAAACGTCTCCCTTCTGCACCGCAAACAGGCTGCCGAGCAGAAAAATGTCGTCCGCGCCGGAAATCAGTTCTTTCCCGCCGTCGTCATGCATCGAACATTTGCCGTCTTTTCCCTGCAAAACGTAGCAGAGGTGTTCCTCGTCAAAATCCATGCCGTAAATCGACTGCGCCACCAGCACATCATCGCCGTCATACAGGCTGATAACCGTATCTTCGCCCGTATGGTTCGGCGTAGCCGTCACATACCAGCCGTTGGCAAAAGCCCTCGCTTCCGCAAGCCACATCTGCGCAACGCCGTTGTCGCCGCGGCACAGCATTCCGCTGAAACGTTCGCCGTCGCCGCAGAAATACCATCCGTTCGGATAGACGAAAATAGGATGTTCGCTCTCGTGCAAAAGTTCTGCTTCCGCGTTAAACAGCAGGCATTTGTCCCCGCACATCGCCGTCACATAGCCGCACGCCGGTTCTTCGCCATAAGCGCAGACGTTCTCCGCGGCTTTTCTGCCGTCTGGATAAAACAGCACGCCCGCTTTGTCGAACAGCGCCGCCGCATACATGCCGTTGGCAAAAACCTCATACCGGTCGTATCCCGCCTGCACCAGTTTCCCGTCGGCGCGATACAGTTCCGCATGCTCTCCGGTCAAAACCGTAAACATCTTGCCCGGTTTCAATTCCAGCAGTCCGTGCGTACATTCGTACGCCGTACCGGCCGCCGTGTCATAAATGGCGGTTTTGTCTGCAAATGTCAGCACATAATAGTCCGCTGCATAAAACTGATACGAGATAATGCCTTCCGCCAGTTTGGTTCCGGCGCGGTTAAACAACGCCAGGCCGCCACCGTCCTTTTCCTGTATCAGGTAATACGCCCCGTCCGTCAGAACCGCCGCGGCAAAATAGCCGCTTGCCGCCAAACTCATATCCGGACGGTAAAGCGCCCTGATGCCGCCGATAAAGGTTTCGACCCACCCGTTCGGATAAAGCTTGATTTCCCCTTCCGTGTGCATCAGCCTTTTGCCATCCGCCGCAAAAAGCGAAGAAACTTTCCCTTTTCGCAACAGATACGTGTTCCCTGCCGCCTCAGCCGCATCAAAATCTTCGGCTGCAAGCCGCCCGCTGCCGTCATACAGGCCGGAACGCCCGTCCGCAAAAACACAGCTGTACCACCCGTTGGCAAAACCGACATACGCCGTAACGCCGTCGGCAATCTTTTCGCCGGACACCACATTGTAGAATGTCTTCGGCTTTTCACAAAGAATTCTTTCCATCTTAAAATGTTTTTTAGGATTAAGAAAATAAGTAAATTCTCACTGCGATTTGCCTTATAATTCCATAAAAATAGCCTTATAATAAACAAAATCGTATAAAACAGGACTCTCTCTTACCACCCGCCCTCAAAAATTGCAAGCGTTATTTGCACCCGCCGCCCGCCACAGCCGCTCCCTCCCCCTGCCTCACCACGCAACTTTCCCCCTCTTCCTTACCGCTCCCCGCACGCTGCCGCAACACCGGCCGTGCAATTTTCCCCTTGCCGGACAATGAAAACTGTGGTACAATAAAATCCTACAATATAAAAATATGTCAATTATTAGAAACGGTTTTCACAATTTCAGCTCTGAGGTTTACCCCCTTAGCCCCCTGATGCGCCGTTTTCATAATCTGACATACACAACTTTATGAGAACCACCGAAACGGCAGCCCCTGCGCACCGCTTCACGAAGGATTAGGCTACAGGACCAAACCTCGTTAAAAAAAACAAAAGTTATGAAAACTTTAAGATTTACAGTTGCAAAAGTATGGAACGCCATCGTTAAGGCTCTCGGCTTGCTCATCGGACTGATGTTCCCGATAGCCGGATGCTGCGGCATCATACTCTGCCTCATCGGAATACTTCAGTTCGGCGTAAAATTGTGGCTCGACCACAGCCATGTTGCCTGCTGGATTATAACCGGAGTAATGTGGCTTGCTTTCGGTTTTGCGATACGGCTGTTTTATATCAGCATCAAAGATATGTTTCGCAACATCAAAAATAACGACCATATCGGAGCCAATATCGCCAGGAAGCTGAGTATCAAGCTGTAAAAAAAAAACAGAAAATTACCGGCCTGGCCGATAGTTTTCTGATTATCAAAAGAAGGAGCGCCCGCAAAAGCGCTCCTTTTCTTATGGCTTATGCCGCCCGAACATTCCGTCCGCTATTTTTCGTCGTCATCGTCTTCAAAATCATCGCTGTCGTCGAACTCGTCGTCATCATCAAAATCGTCGTCTTCGTCGTCAAGCAGCTCGTCGTCCTCCTCGCCCGCCGTCTGCCCTTCAAGCAGCATCTGCTCGGCGATTTCCGACTTCTTGCGGCGGCCGCGGCGTTTCTTTGCCGGCGCCTTTTTCGACAGCGCGGAAATAACGTAATTGCCGACAATTTTGTACAAATCCACCAGATGCCCGTTATACATATGGTCGCCTTCTTCAATCATCGCGAAATCGACGTCAACATGCCGCTGCGCATTGAGCCGGAGCGCCAGTTCCTCAACAATTTTCGGATCGCCGATATCGTCCATGCCGCCCTGCACCAGCAGCCCCGAAGTCGGGCACGGCGCCAGAAAGCCAAAGTCCTTTTCGTTTGCCGGCGGCGACACCGCGACGAAATTGTTGATGTCCGGACGGCGCATCAGCAGCTGCAAACCAATCCACGCCCCGAACGAATACCCCGCAATCCAGCACTGCCGCGCATCGGGGTTCTGCGCCTGTAACCAGTCCAGCGCAATCGTCGCATCCGAAAGCTCGCCCGGGCCGTCCTCAAACTCGCCCTGCGACCGCCCCACGCCGCGGAAATTGAATCTGAGCACCGAAAAGCCCAAATCCCTGAAACAGGTAAACAGCGCATACGCCACCTTGTTGTTCATCGTCCCGCCGTACTGCGGATGCGGATGCAGAATCAGCGCCACCGGAGCGTCCGGGCGCTTCGCCTGATGATACCGCCCCTCCAGCCTGCCGGCATGTCCGTTAATGATAACTTCAACCATGTGATATTCTCTTTATTTTATCTTGATTTCAACCATATTACTGTTATATTACCTGAAGATTCTTAATTAGGTCTTAACACAGACAGGGGTTATAACAAAAATGAATTCAAATTTCAAGCAGATTCTTCAGGACCTTGACACGATAGTCGCCAAGGACCCCGCCACCACCGGCCGCTGGGAGGCGTTTTTGTGCTCCCCCGGCTACCACGGCATTTTGTTTTACCGCCTGTCGCACCGCCTGTGGCAAAAGGGCTGGCGGCTCCCGGCACGGCTGTTGTCACAGTTCGGAAGGCTGCTGACCGGCGTGGAAATCCACCCCGGCGCCCAAATCGGCAAAAATTTCTTTATCGACCACGGCATGGGCGTCGTCATCGGCGAAACCGCCGTCATCGGCGATAATGTTACCATGTACCACGGCGTTACCCTCGGCGGCACCAAGTCCTACGGCGGCAAAGGAGGCAAACGCCACCCCACGGTTGAGGACAACGTCGTCATCGGCGCCGGCGCGCAGGTTCTGGGACCCATCACCGTCGGCAAAAACGCCAAAGTCGGCGCCAACGCCACCGTGGTCAAGGACGTGCCTCAAAATACGACCGTCATCGGCGCCGCCGCCCATCGCGCCGAAACCTCCAAAAGCTGCGCGTTCATCCCCTACGGCATTAACGCCAAAACCGCCGACCCGTATGAAAAACGCATTGCCGAATATGATAAGGCCATCGCCGGATATAACAAAACCATCGCCGAATACGACCGCCGCCTCGCCGAGCTGGAACAAAAGCTCGCCGCCCTGTCCGAACCCTCTTCCCGCCAGCCGTAGCAGCCCCGCGCCGCACGCCATATCGCCGCCTCGTTGCCGCAGTATCGTCGCCGCGCGCCTCATTTCGCGTCGCTTTTCCCGCCTTATCTCGCGCCTTATTTCCCTTCGCTTTTCCCGTCGCTTAAAATATTCACAATACCGTAGAGCGAATTCAGCTCCTGTTCGGTAATGTTCGCCCGCGTAAAAATATTGCTGACATTAATCAGCAGGCTCCGCGTATGTTCCTCGTCTTTCAGGCGCGGGCTTTGCTTAATCCGCCCGGTCAGCGCGTCCAGAAACTTGAACAGCTTTTCCTTGCTCGCCACTTCGCCGCCGTTGGTAATAAACCGCCGTCCCTCGGGCACAATCGTCGTCTTGTAATATTCATACCCGGTAATCAGCACCGCCTGCGCCAGATTGAGCGAGCAGTGCTCGGGGTTGAGCGGCACCTCAATAATCGCGTCCGCCAGGCTGATGTCCTCGTTCTCCAGCCCCGTGCGCTCGCAGCCGAACATAAAGCCGGTGCGCCGTCCCGCCGGCAGATGCGTCGCCGCATATTCCGCGGTAAAAACCTCCTTGACCTGATGCCGCGGGCGCGCGGTGGCCGCATACACCGTTTCCAAATCCGCCAGCGCCTCGCGCGTCGTTGCATACACTCTGGCATTAAGCAGAATATCCTCGGAATTGGAAGACGCCCGCAGCGCCGTTTCCGACACCGGGCTCTGCTCCGGCGCCACCAGCCGCATTTCCTTAAGGCCGCAGTTCTTCATCGCCCGCGCCGCCATGCCGATGTTTTCCGCCAGCTGCGGTTTCACCAGAATAACTGCCGGCGCCGTTATGCCCTGCACGCCGCCTGTTATGCCGCTCGCACCATCCGCCATACCGCTCGCACCATCCGTCATACCTCTCGCGCCATCCGCCATACCGCTCGCGCCATCAGCCATACCGCTCGCACCTTCAACCATCCCCTGCGCCCCGTGCTCAGAATTCTCCTCCGTTTCCGTCTTAATGTTTTCCATAAACTTACCTTTTTAACTTATTGATTATTTGAGATACTTTCCCATTTTCTTAAAATCCACACCCGACGCGCGTTCAAACTTCTGTATCATTCCCGTCATGCTCGGCAGCTTCGGTAACTGCAAACTGCGCTGCAAACGGTTAATCTGTCCGCTGAAATCAAACGTCGGCACCGCAAAGCCGGAATCCTCTTGCTGCGCCTGTGCCGCCTGCCTTTGCTGCGCCAACGCCCGGCGGTTTGCCGCGGTATTCGGCACCAGCGCCTGTCCCGCGCCGCTTTCATCGCCGTCATCGCCGCCAAACGCGTCTTTCACTTTGTCCAGCAGCCCCTCGTCTTCCTCCGTCGCGCCGTTTTCGCCGGTATCCTGAATATACGCGTGGGTACGGTCAATCGTCGCCGTTCCCTCCGCCTGATAATTCAGCGACCGCAGGTTCTGCCGCCGTTGCTCCTTGCGGTAAACTTCCGCCACCGCCTCGTCGTCGTTCGCTTCCAGCCAGGGATTCGTGCTCAACTGCGCGGAATTTGCCTGCGCAATGTTAAGAACCAGCGCCGCCAAAGCGGTCAATACAATCAAAATCTTCTGTGCCATAACTGTATCCTGCCGCAGTAAATATGATGTGTCAAGTTTAACCGCAAAGAATTAAGAAAAAGTTTAAAATCCGCCCCGCTTTCCCCACCGCCGCTCCTTCTCCCCGCCCGTTCCCTCTTTTTCGGGGGAAAAGCCGCCGCAAAAGCTTGCGAAAACGCACAATGGGTGCATACTGAAAGCGCAAGTTAATTTACATTTGTTTTTTTACATTTATTTTTTCGGGAGGTACTTATGAAAAAATTTTCTCTTGCACTGGCTCTGGCTTTGGGGTTTGGAGTATTTAGCGCGCAGGCGTTCGACTTGACGGAAGCCGCAAACAAAATGGCCGACGGCATTAACAACACCGCTCAGGCGATTGAAGACAAAAAGGCCGAACAGGAAGCCGCCGCCGAAGCCCGCAAGCAGGAAGCCGCCCAGGCCAAAGCCGAGCGCGAAGCCAAAGCCGAACAGGCAAAAGCCGATTTGAAAGCCAGGCTGGAAGCAAAAAAAGCCGAAGCCAAGGCTAAGGCTGACGCTGCCAAAGCCGAGCGGGAACAAGCCGCCGCCGAGCGCAAGGCAAAACAGGAAGAGCAGGAAAAAGCCCTGCAAAATGCCAAAGACAGCCTTAAAAATCTGAAAGGCACTTTCGGCAAATAAGCTCCGACAGTAAAAGCCCTGCATCAACGGCAACAGCCGCCATGCCCAGGCATCGCGGCTGTTTTGTTTACAGGATATATCACTTTCGTCCGCCCCGCAATACCGCAGCCGCTCACCCTCGCCATCCCCCCCCCCAAAAAAACATCACACAGCCCCATCCCCGTGTCCATCTCTAAAAAATACTTGACAAAAAAATCATCTGCCATATACTGGCGGCAGAAAAAAATTATTATGTCTAACCTAAACTTTTATTCTTATGGAAAGAAATACTATTTTAAAAACTCTTAACCAAATCGGCGAAAAGATTGGTTATCCGTTTTATGTATTTAAAGACGGAAGTTTCAGCAAACGCTATGTCAATGGCAAAATGAACGCCATAATGATCGTCAGACAGAAATTTGTCGCAGAGGGATTGGAGAAGGAAGCGCCCAAACCGGCCTTTTGCTCATCTAAACCTGCCATAAATAAAAATGGCAGTGCCAATAAGGCAAAATCAGTAGCTGCAAACGGCCGCAAGCTGACTCCTAAGGAAGAAGTATCTCTGAAACAGGCCGAACTCAGCTTGCTGTCCCAGAGTTACCCGGACAAACAAGGATTGGAACTTGTCTGCAAATTCGGCAGCCCCGAACTGCTGCAAGAGCAGCTTTTTGAGCGAGAGCTGATTAAACCAGATAATACAAATGCCTGGAAAAACCTGCTGGATCGGACAGATATTCCCCTGCTACAGAAGTATATCATAAGCAATCTGGAAAAACAATATTATCCACTGGTTTTATGCCAGATTTTGCTATTGAAAAGCAGTAACGAAAATGTGCTGAATTTTTTGAACAACTTCCTAATGTATGCTAAAAAGTGGAAGCTCATGACAACCTGGGATGGTTACGAGTTTGATACGATTAAAAGAAGAAGATCGGAGATTAAGGAGCTGAGATTGCAGATTGAAGACATTTTAATAAAACGGTGCATAAAAACCAGAAATTTCAATCTGTTGGATGAATATGTTACCTCATCACGCGAACATCTATGGGATATGTTACAGCAAGAAACGGAAAGAACGTTGATATCCGCTGCAACAAAAGACGAAGAAGTATGCAACTGGTTTAAGGCATATTGCGGCAAAAAATCTTAGCCGATGCAAAGTCAGACGGAAGCTTGCGAAACCTTCGGGTTTCCGGCTTCCGTTTTTTATTGCATGCCTTGCAGCCCCCCAGATTCTCCCGAAGCTGAACGCCAAGGTGCCGGAATGACATTGTTCCACACCGCCGCCAGCACCAAACTCCACCACCGCAATACCGCAGCCACGCACCCTCGCCATAAACCAAAACGCTCCACAATCGGACAGCCCTCCCCGCAACACGACCGCCGCTTCCGTACCTCTAAAAGAAAACCGCGCGTTACAACACGGCCGCCGCACCGTTGCCGCCACCAGCACAGGTACCCCGCAGCCAGACAGCCCGCCCTAAAGCGCAGCCGCCACTTCCGGATCTTTGAAATAGCGCACGACCGACTTCGTTATCGCCTCGCCAAGCTTGCGGCGGTAAGCCGGCTGGCGCAGGCTTTTCTCCTCGGTATAGTTGGAAAGGTATCCGAGTTCAATCAGAACCGACGGGATGTCCGGCGCCTTCAGCACCGCGAACCCTGCAAATTTGTGCGCATTGCTCACAAGTTTAACTTTCTGGCGCATTTCATTAACAACATAGCCCGCAAATTTGGACGACTTGTTGCGGCTGTCATTTTGCGACAGGGAAATAAGCACGTCGTTGATTTCCGGCGAATTGTCGGAGAAGTCCATGCCGTCGATGATGTCGGCTTTGTTCTCGCGTTCCGCCAAAGCCGCCGCCTCTTTGTCGGAGGCGGTTTCCGACAGCGTATAGACCGAAAGCCCCCGCGCGCTGCGGTTGGCGGCACTGTCGGCGTGAATGCTGATAAACAGGTCGGCATGGTAGCTTCGGGCAATGGCGACGCGTTTGCGCAGCGGGATGAAAATGTCGGTGGAGCGCGTCATATAGACCTTAAATCCTTTCGCCTCCAGCTGTTTTTTCAGCTCTTTGCCCATCGAAAGGGTAATGTTTTTTTCATAAGTGCGGTACGAACGCCCGATGGCGCCGGGGTCTTTGCCCCCGTGTCCGGGGTCGAGCACGACGATTTTCTTGCGCTTGACCGCGCCGCTGTAGGCATTTTTCAGGTTGGATTTCGGCGACGGGTCGGACAGTCCCTGCGAGCTGAGGTCGATAACCAGCCGCCAGTTTTTCTGCCCTGCCTGCGGCTCAATCGTAAATTTCTTTTTGATATTGACGTTGTTGTTGATATCAAACACCAGCCGCTTGCCTTTGATGTCGGGCTTGTTGCCGACGCGGAAATCGCTGATGAGCCGGTTTTTGGCGACTTTCGGCGAACCGGAAACGGTCGCGTTCTTAAGGTCGATAACCAGCCGGTTCGGCGAGTCGAGCAAAAACGCGTCGTAGTCAAAATCCTCCGTACCATCCAAAACGATGCGGATGCCGTCGTTCTGCTGCCCGGTGCGGACGCCTTTTATCGTGTTGAGCGCATGCGCCGCCCCGGAGGAAAGCGCCAGCAGCGCGGTGCAGAGCAAAGTTGCCAGAGTTCTTTTTATATTTTTGCAGTTCGTTGTCATAGCTGTCAAATTAATCTGTCGTCAAAACTGTTACAATCTTTTTTAAGAGTAACCCACAAGTTCTTAACATTGATTTAAAAACCGGCTATACATTCGGCGAGGTGCATTTTTTCCGCACCGCCCGTCCCGCCGCCCCATTATTAATCTTTTTTTTAACATTTGCCGTTATTATATTGCCAATGACAGCAATAAAACTAGGAGTTAACAAGTATGTCTGTAGGAAAAACAGTCGGCGTTCTCGCTGACAAAATGCTGAAACTGACCGGAAAAGCGGTAAAGAAACTGGAAGATTACGGCGCCAAGTCCGCCGAGGAAAACAATAACGACAACGCCCGCAAGCTGGCGGAAACGATGAACAAACTCGGCAAAAAGCTGGAAGAACGGCACGACGAATATATCGCCCGGGTGGAAGAAAACGCCGACGAACTGGCAGAAAAGGGCAAAGACGCGCTTGATAAGCTGAAAAAGGTTTACCAGGAGATGAAGACGCGCGCCGACACCGCCAGAGAAAAGGCGGAAATCGACGCCAAACGCGATGTTGCGCCGGAATCTGCAGAAACAGCGGACAAAGCCGCGGCAAAAAAGGCGGAAACGCCCGACATCCCCGCATCCGATACTTCTGCGGCCCCGAAGGCGGAAACGCCCGAAGAAGGCAAATAGCCCGCGACGCAAATCCCCTCGCGGCGCCCCTCGCAAAGTAAACAACCTCGCCGCCGGATTGTTCATTGTGCAAACCGCCCGCGACGCAAATCCCCTCGCGGTGCCCCTCGCAAAGTAAACAGCCTCGCAGCCGGATTGCTCATCGTGCAAACCACCCGCGACGCAAACCGCCGGCGGGCTGTCGCAGCAGGCTCCCCCGCAGTACTCCTTGCAACACCCCTGCGCCCCATCTCCGGCACAAAAAAACTTCCCCGCAAGAGGGAAGTTTTTTTGGTTTCGAAACGAATTCTATTTTCTCATATTGCAATAGAATTTGTCTAAGGTCTGCGGGTCAAGAACGGTACTCATCACCACCTTGCAAATAGCCAGCAGCAGCCCCGTTATGGCCAGCGCCAGAATATCCGTCAGCCAGATTGAGTTCGGCCCCAGAAGCAAAGCGCGGAATCCGGCCTGCGAAACTATCCAGAAGCCAAGGGCCGCAGCGATGGCGCCGTACAATGCCAGCATGCCGCAGGAAACGGCGTACAGGCTTCCGCCCAACAGCTCTATGTTCCGCCTGTATGTGATGTAATAAAACACCACAACGCCGCACATAACCAGAAGCAATGTTATCGGAGCGACGACAAACAGCCGGTTGCTTCCGGCAGCTTTGAGCAGCTCCGGCAATTCGGTGGCACGCAGGTAATCAAACAGGCTGTATATGACATACAGCATTATGACTGCCGTTCCGATTGCCCTGATGCACAGACGGCGCCCATAATCCTGTTTAATCATATTTTCCCACAATTCCTGCGGAAAGCTTTCATAATATTCCTTTGTCCGGTTAAAGATGCCGAACCGGCGGATAATCTTTTCCCTGAAAGGAACGGAGGCTTCCGCGTCTTGGCGGGCCAGAATGATACGGGCTTCTTTTTCATAAACACCATTGTGGTATTTATTTAAGATTTTCTGCATATCCTGCTGCATCAAATCTTTTTCTATTTCTTTAATTGTTTTCATAATCTGTATTTTTTAGTTCATAATAATTCGGAAATTAAACAGATTATAGCACAAAAAAAGCGGGAGTGCAACAGGAAATTTTCATCAGCGCCGCAGGCTGCGTACATGAAGATACGCACCCCGCTCCTGACAGATATCCGGCGATAACGCCCCGCCCGGCCTCAGTCCAGCCTCAGCCCGGCCTCAATCCAATTTAAGCCAGCCCTGCTTTAGCCTGGCGATAACGCAAATCAGCGTAAACCACAGCATAATGACGGCAAGCGAAAAAACGGCATACGACAACAGCGGCAGCCCGCCTTCCCGCAGCATAAACGCCAGCAGCAGTGTCCCCAGACAGCGCAGTGTCCACATCGCGCAGCCGGAAGCGGTTTCGCCCCGCTTCTGCATAATTTCCACCGCAACGCCGCAGCAAAGGGCAAAAAGCGACAGCCCCCACGCAGCGGCAGTTTCATCAGGGCGGACAAGCGCAAAAAAGACAATCGCGGCATCGGCGCTTATGGCAACCGCCCCCCAAAGCGCCCAGAAAAAAATTTTATTTTTCATAATCTGCAATTTTTAGAAACAATTATATAAAAAAAATAACTTCGCAACCGGAATTATACGGCGGATTTTTATTTTTGCAAGCTCTATTGTCCGTCCCTCTCCAGCACAGCCCCGCCCCTCCTCTCCCGGATAGATTTTAGTTTATATTCTTCACTTTGTCCTTTACTTTTGTCGGGGCGGCATTAATATCTATACAACTTGGTTTATATCAGCATAAAGGACAGGCGATGAAGAAAATATTATCCTTTGGGATGGCACTTATCTGGCTGGCACTGGCCGCACCGGCGCAGGCGCAGCTTAACGTCAGCATCAGCGGCGCGCAGCAGGAACCGATTCCGGTGGCGTTTCCCGAAATCTTGTCGGACAATCAGGGCATCGGCGCGTTTCTCGGCTTTTCGTACGCGAGCAAAGTGCGCGACGTCGTTCTGGCGGATTTGGAACGCAGCGGCCTGTTCCGCATCATCAACGAGCGCAGTTATATTCAAAAGTTCACCAGCTTTGACCAGCAGCCGATATTCGGCGACTGGAAAGTGCTGAACGCGCAGGTTCTCGTGCAGTCGTATATTCTGGAAGAAAACGGCTCCGACCTCAAGCTTCGCTTCAAACTCTGGGACATCGTCAGCCAGAAAGAGCTGCTGTATGAAGTTTACACGTCGTCTAAGGACAACTGGCGGCGCATGGCGCATTCGATGGCGGATGCGATTTACGAACGCCTGACCGGCGACAAGGGCTATTTCAACACCGTCATTGCCTATATTTCCGAAAGCGGCCCCTCAAGCAAGCGCGTCAAACGGCTGGCCTTGATGGATCAGGACGGCGAAAGCCACCAGTTCCTGACCAGCGGAGCCAATCTGGTGCTGACGCCGCGGTTCTCGCCCGATATGCAGTATATCGCCTACCTCTCGTACGTCAACAACAAGCCGCGCGTGTACCTGTATAACCTGCGCACGCAGCGCACCGAACTGCTGGGCAACTTCCCCGGCATGACGTTCGCGCCGGCGTTCTCGCCCGACAGCAAATATCTGCTGATGAGCTATGCCAAAAACGGCGTTACCGATATTTATGAAATGGATTTGGCGACGCGCGAAACCAAAAAGCTGACCTCCGGGCCGTCGATAGATACCAGCCCGAACTATTCGCCCGACGGTTCCAAAATCGTGTTCAACTCCGACCGCGGCGGCAATCAGCAATTGTATGTGATGAACCGCGACGGCTCCGACGTCCAGCGCATCAGCTTCCGCCAGGGGAGCCGCTACGCGTCGCCGGTATGGTCGCCGCGCGGGGATTACATCGCGTTTATCCGTATGGAAGGCAACCAGTTTAACCTCGGCGTTATGTATCCCGACGGCACCGGCGAACGCACGCTTGCCACCGGGTTTTATATCGAGCGCCCCACCTGGTCGCCCAACGGCCGCGTGCTGATGTTTTATCGCCAGAACCGCGGCACCGCGACTTCTGACGGCGCAACGCAGCTGTATTCCGTGGACATCACCGGCACTAACGAACGCCTGGTGCTGACCCCCGGAGACGGTAGCGACCCCGCCTGGTCCCCGCTGTTGTAAAAAGAAGCCCCGCCCCGCCGCTTTGTCAGGGCGCCGGCACTGTTGCAAGCCGTCTGTATGGGCGGCTTTTTTTGTTTGACTTTTGAGCGGAGACGTATAAGATAGCTAATCGCCGGATGGCGGTGAATAAGCTTTACAAATAAGCCGCGCTGTTTCTCGAGCAGATTTCAACATCCGGTTTTACTACGGATTGGAAGGCGGTAAAATAAGCATATGCATATATGTGAATATACCCACTGTTTCTATGCAGGTTCTAACTTCCAGTCACCTTATGGGTGGATGGCGCGAATAAGCCTATGGCAAATAAGCACGAGTTGGCGACGTACAACTTTTTCACATCCACCCGCCTTATGGGTGGAGAGCGCGAATAAGCCTATGGCAAATAAGCGCAGCTGACGTTGTACAGTTTTCCAACCTCCACCCGCCTTAAATAAACCGTCTGCATAGGCGGCTTTTTGTTTGACTTTTATAAACGGGTATTGTATATATTGCGGCATGGAATACCGATAGGTATTTCTAAGGATTGAAACACCTTACCAAAGACGTTATATGTAGGAACGACATTCTACGCCCTTCAGTTTTGACTGGGAGGCGATGGAATAAGCCTGTTTGTAGGTCAATACATTGCAACTGTTCTTTGGCAGTGTTTCAACTCCCGGTCATCTTTTTTGTATTGTTAATTGAATTTTAACATTTATGGTTTAGTTTTTAATATGGAATGCTGAGTTAGTATTCTGAGGTTTGAGACCCTCTCCAAAGACGTTGTTAGCATAGACGAAATTTGCTTGCCTTTTGGCTTATGGCTGGAAGGCGGTAAAATAGCCTTTGCGGGTGAATATACCATGCTGTTTCTTAAGCAGTTCCAACTTCCAGTCACCTCTTTTTACAAAGGGTGACTTTTCTTTTACATATAAAGATGAAAGGAAGTCAGGATGACTAAACTGATGATATTAGCAGGCATATTTACCGCAATCGCTTACCAACCCGCACACGCTCAACTGTATGATTATGCTTCAGAACAAGCATACGGCAGGCGTGTGGAACATGGCGCCGCTTATAGACAAGACGGGGGCGCCGTGCGTTACCGTTCTGCCGGCGAGGGGCGCTATGTTCGCATTCCGCCTGCGCAGAGAGAAGAATACGGTTACGCCGCAAGACAGCGGGAAACCGCTGCCGGACAGCCGCCTATAACCGCGCAGCCGGTCAACACGCTCCGTCCGTATCTGGGCGTGGATGCGGGAACAACGGATATCGGCTACAGCGGTTCTCAGGAAAAATATTTCTTAAAAGACCGGGCAATGTTTGTCGGCGGTGCGGCGGGGCTGCGCATCGGCAGAAACTGGGGCGTGGAGATGTTTTATCAAACCTCAAATACGGCGAAAAAAACGGCTGACGATGAATGGCGCACCGAAGGCGATTATACCGCGTACGGCGTAGACGCGTTGGGCTTTCTGCCGCTGAACGACCAGCTGGAACTGGTAGCGGCAGCGGGTGTCGGCAAATATGAATTTGATGTTAAGCTGAAATACAGCGACGGCATCCACAAGTTCAGCGGTTCGGATGACAACGTCGGCTACCGCTTCGGCGCCGGCGCGCAGTATAACATCACCGGCCATTGGGCGCTGCGGGGCATGGTGCGTTATGTCGTACTGGACAGCGAATATATTGACGATATGTTGGAGTTTTCCCTCGGTATGCGCTATACGTTTTAACCCCGCCGCACCGCCTTGCCGTCCACAACTTGCCGCGGCGCGCCGCATCCGCCGAAGGCAAAACTTTCGTCCGTTAAACGTTGGTCTGCCACCCCTTGACGCTCGTATCCTCGCTGCCCTGGTGCACCACGATCTGCGGATAAGCGATGTTGATATTCGCCTCGCGGAACCGCCGCAGGATTTCGTATCGCACGTCGCTGCCCGCCGACCAGCCGCTCCAAATGTCGGAAACATAAATCCGCAGTTCAAAGTCCAGCGAAGATTCGCCGAAATTCTTAAACAGCACATACGGCGCCGGCACTTTCATCACCTTTTTGCAGCTCCGCGCGCATTCCAGCAGCAGCTTCGTCACCTGCTCCGCGTCCGAATCATACGAAACCCCGACCGTAATGCTCTGCCGCTGCCAGTTGTTGCCGTGCGTCAGGTTGGTCAGCGACGACGAAATCAGCGTCGCGTTCGGAATAATCACGCTCGCCTTGTTAAAAGTCTCCACCTCCGTCGAGCGGATGTTAATCTGTTTGATTTTTCCTTCTTCACCGCCGATAAGAACCCAGTCCCCGACCTTAAACGGCCGCTCAAACAAGAGGATAATGCCGCTGACAAGGTTTTTGATGACGTCCTGCAACCCGAAACCGATACCGACCGACAGCGCGCCGGCGATGACCGCGAGGTTGGACAAATCCACGCCCATCGCCACAATCGCGAGAATGGCGGAAATGATAAAGCCCGTAAAGCTTAACCCGGAAATCAGCGAATGCTTAATTCCCTCGTCCATATTGATGCGGTTCAGCAGATTGTTCGAAAGCCGGTTTTTCATCATCTTGACCAGCGTCAGCGAAATCAGGAACACCAGCAGCCCGGTAACGATTGAAATCAGCGAGATGTTGATGCCCCCGACCTTAAAGCCGAACACCAGTTTCTTTACCGCCTGCAACATAAACGCCCCCGGCATTCCCCACAGCGTCAGCAGCGAATAGATAAGAAACAGCACCAACAGCGGCGTTACCAGCAGCGTCATCAGAAAATCCGCCTTCGACAACAGCTGCTTGCGCAGTTTGAACGTCTTAATCCAAAAGACGATGCTCCGCCTGAGCAAATCGGAAATAAACCGCCGCACGATGACAAACGCGCCGATAAACAGCACCGAGGCGATAAAGCGGTTGAAAATAAACGTCGCCAGTTCCGGATACCCGAACAGCGAAATCCCGAACGTAATCACCGCAAAAATCGTCGTAAACACGATGATTTTGGAAGAAAGGCTCATATTCTCCGGCTCGTCGTCCGCCAGCAGCGCCGCCGCGCTCCCCGCCGTCGGTGCCGAAGTAACGATTTTTTCGCCCGCCGCATTCGCATTGCCCGCAACAGCCGCCCCACTTACCGTGGCCGTCCCACTCGCAACAACCACCTCCGTGGCGCTGCCACCGCCGCTGCTCGCCGCTTTCTCCGCCGCCGCAGCCTTGTCGCTCGCACCCCCGGCGTTCTCTGCCGCCGCGTTCGTCCCCGCCGCGCCCGCCGCACGACCCTCATTGCCTGCGCCGCTGACACCGCTGGCTCCATCACCCCGGCTCTCCTCGTCTTCTTCGTCGTCCGCGTCCCGGCGCTTAATCCGCCCCAAAATCCGCGACGTCATCAAAATAATCACAAACGCCTTAATCGCGTCGCCAGCCACTTCCAACAGCAGCGTCAGCGCCTCGCTCGCTTCAAAATAAACCGCAATCTGCCGCACGCACCCGACCGCGCCGAGCAGGATGATGGACAGCGTCGTCGCCGCAAAAACCCGTTCCGCCCGCTCGTCGGAAATGTTAAACAGCCGCCAGCGCCCGTTCCACGGCGCCAGCGTTACCCGTGCCAGCGCCCGGATAAGCGTAACATACAGCGAATAGTACAGCACATTGGCCAAGACCACGCCGAACTTGCTCTGCGTCAGCGTTTCGTTGGTCAATTGCCACAACAGGCACCCGCCGATAAGCAGCGACGGAATCACCCCGTACGCAATCGCCGTAATCACCGCCACGACGATTTTCTGCCCGTAGCGCGGATAGTCCTCGGTATGCCCGTACCCCCATTTTTTGATGATATACCGCCGCAGAAACAGCCCGAACGACAGCGCCATGCCCAAAATCAGCAGCACATACCATCCGCCGTGGTAAACCCCCGCGCGCTCCTCTGCCGAAAGCCCCTGGTACCACGCGACCGGCGACGTCGCAACCTCCCAGAAAAACACCGCCGCGTCGCCGATGGCCGTAAAGAAGTTGTGCGGCGCAATCAAAACGTTCTGCTCCGCCACCAGATTGCCGATGATAATGCGGCTGCGCGCCTCGGAAATAATCGAATTCAGCCGCGCCATTTCGGTCTTGAGCAAATTCGCCTCAATCAGACGGTTTTTATAGTTGTTCATCACCGCCGTGTATTTGCTGCGCATTTCCGCAATCGCCGGGTCTTCGTTTTCCCCTTCCGCCGGCTCCGGCCCCAATGCATTCAATGCGTCCTGCACGTATTTGGAGTTCTTCTCAATCCCTTTGGCCGCAAATTCAATCACGATTTCCTGCTGGGTCAGAAACGCCGCCGCGTCGTCCAGACTCTGGCGCGTAAACTGCTTTTTCCGGATGGATTTTTCAATCTCGCCCAGCTGCGCCGAAACAGTCTTGTAGTCAAACGCCGCCTCGCTCTCGGAACCGGAAACCTCGCCTTCGTCAACGCCGATGGCCTCCGTTTCCGCACCGCCGGACTTGCCGCCCGCTTCCGTACCGCCGGACTTGCCGCCCGTTTCCGCCGCCGATACATCAGCGCCGTTCCGCCCGACGGCATGCGCCGTTTTTTTCCCCGCTGCAGCCACATCGCCTGAGATAGCCGCCAACCCGATTAAAACCGCCGCCGCCAGCATAACGCCCGAAACCCAAAGTCTTAATATTTTGCCCATTTGCTTTTCCGTCCTTTTCTTTTGCCTTTTTTCGTTACGCTATGCCAACAGCCCTTGCTGCCCGTGCCGCTGGCACTTGCCTGTGGCGCTGCCACTTGCCCTTACCGCTTCGCCAACCTGCCAAAACGCCTGTGCCGCTGCCCTCGTTGCCTCTATCGCCTGCGCTGTTGCTTTCGTTGCCTGTGCCGCTGGCACTTGCCTGTGCCGCTGACATATGCCCGTGGTGCGACCACTGCCTGTGCCGCTGGCACCGCTGCCTCCTAAGCTTTCGCCAGCACCGCGGTCATCACCGAAAACGCCAGTTTTGCCCCGCCGGCGCGCAGGTTGTCTGCCACCGTCCAGAAACTGATGCCGTTCTCGACCGAAACATCCTGCCGCACGCGCGACACATAAACGCTGTCCTCGCCCTGAACATCGTCAACGCTGACATAGCCCGCATCCACCGTCTTGTCAAAAACGACAACGTTTTTCTGCGCTTTCATCGCCTCGCGTACCGCTGTCGCGTCAACTTCGTCGTCAAATTCCGCATTGACAAACGCCGCGTCGCCGATAAACGTCGGCACAAACGCACAGTTCGCATGCACTTTGATATCGCTGTCAAGCACCTTCTTAATCTCGGCGTTAATCGCCCACTCCAGCGACGTTTCCTCGCCGATGAACTCGCCGACCTGCGGCAGGACGTTAAACGCGATTTGCTTCTTGAAAATCTGCTCGTCGTCAACCAGCGTTTCGTTCAGAAAGATTTTGCGCGACTGCGTAAACAGTTCGTCCATCGCCTCATGCCCGTGATAAGAAGTGGAATTAAACGTCGTTACCACCAGCCGCTTAAGCTTGTGTTCTTTAATGACTCCCGCCAGCGGCAGCAAAATCTGATACACCGCCGACGACGGCACGCCGATAACCTGCGGCAGCCCATCCGCCGCCCGGCCGTTCTCCGTACCGCAGCCGCACCCACAGTGCCCGTGCCCGCCGTTCTCGCCGCACGCACACTCTTCGCCACAAGCGCAGTGCTCGTCGCATTTGCAGCCCGCGCCGTTCCCCCCCTTCAGCAGCTCCCCGTTCAATTCGGGAATGACCAGCGGAACCGAACTGTCGCCGAACGTTGCCCCTGAAAGGTCAATCACCCGGCATCCGGCGCCTGTCGCTTTCTTGATAAAACGCTTGCCCTGTTCCTTCGTTGTTGCGAATATCGCAATATCGGCTTTCTTAAAATCAAACGTCTCCAGTGCAGACACGTCCAATTCGTCATCTTCGCCGTATGACACCAGCGTTCCGAGCGGCGCTTTCGCCTCCAGCGCAAAAACGTCGTCGGCCGGAATGCCGCTTTCATTCAAAAGGTTGAGAAACTCCCGGCCGGTACTTCCTTTAACCCCGGCAACTGCAATCTTTGGCATTTTAACTTCCCTTTCATCAAACTTAAAACTTGCTGAACCTGACGTCCGCCCGGCACCAAGCCCGGAACCATACCCCGGCACCAAGCCCGCGCCCATCTCGGCACTATCCCCGTGCCCAGCGCCGCACCCGTTGTTTAACGCGGCTCTGTACCTGCTGTCCAACTTGGCACTGTTGCACAATTTTTTCAAGTGTTTTATCCGACTTTTCCGCTTTTTTACGCCGCTCCCGTCTTCTCATCTCTCGCCCCGTCCATTCCTTACACCGCTCCGTCCCTCTCTCACATCCCGTTCCATCCTCAATTCCTCACTCCTCCCCGTCCCTCGCTCCCGTCTCCTCTGTTGCCTGTGCCGCTGGCACCGCCGCCGCTCTCACCGCGACACCGCCGCCGCTCCCCGCAGCGCCGCCAGCCATTTCTCCCGCCTGACCGCCAGCGGTATGGACGCGTTCGCCGGGCTCGTGGACGGCAGCACTTCCCACGACCGCCCCTCCAGCAGCCCTTTGTTAAACCGGCAGAACAGCTTAAACGCCGCCTGTCCGTTAAACAGCAGCCGCCCTATCCCCGGACGCAGCGCAAACAGCGCCGCAAAATCGTTCGGCACCGCGTCCCTGATGTCGGAATCAAGGCTCCCCTCGCGCGCGCAGCTCTCCGCCGCGTCCCACAGCCCGACCCCGTGCGCCAGCAGCAGCCCGGTCTTGACGCCGTAAGCCGGCGGCGCCTTCGGGTCAAACGGTTCGCCGTACGCCTCAAAGACGAAACGCCAGAACAGATTGTGCCGGTGCGCGTAATATTCGCCCGCCGCCAGCGACGCCTCTCCCGGCATGGAACCGATGACCAGCGCCCGCGTCCGGGCGTCC
>OHDH01000118.1_pt1 | contig 55565 bp, 76 predicted proteins | sample 1566921 | NCBI WGS metagenome assembly OHDH01 (sample SAMEA3879585, study PRJEB24766) | human gut metagenome | biome: human-associated habitat; feature: feces | place: USA | collected 1985/1987
TTGTAGCTTTTAGAACCCTAATGTCGTCAGTAGTCTGTTGGTTAATATCATATATATTATATCTCTTATTAATATACTGATATATAGCCTTATTAAAGAAGTAGTTAAAATCCTCTAATAATAGAGTCATAGACTGTACTTTATTTACTTCAGTAGCGGTTCCTTCATAAACCTGTCTAGCAGTCATTATTTAATATATTTACCAGTTGAAGATGACTTCTTGGTCTCTTCATCTTTTATTTTGTTAGTAAAATCAGGCTCTGGTTGTTCATACAGTTCCGGATATGTGTCCCTCTTAATTAGTTCAAGAGTTCTTCTATTCTGTGGACTCTTCATCCAAGTAATAACTGCATCATCACTTGCGCCCAATGGAATTTGATTCTCACTATATAGATATACTTTATTCTTAACGTATATTACACGTTTGTCTTTAGCATCAATAAACAGAAGTCTAAGTGCAATGTCATCACCAGTATATAGATTAATAATCTTCTCTGGGTCCTTAGACGCAATGTTCATCAAGAAGTCTTCTACGTCGGCATCAGGAGCATTACGCATGTTACGTCCAAGCAATTTAGCCATTTTAAGTCTACCAGCAGCACCTTGTGGGTCTTTAATGATATACTCTTCAGCATCATGGATAAGACGTCTCTTATTAACACGCTTATTAGTTTCATAACCAGGTCTCTCAACGTAAAGTTCAGCTCCTCCGTATCTCTTAGAGTCACCGTCAATCACTAAATTACCATTCTTGTCACGTTGGTCACGAGACATAGCAATCATAGGACAGTGTTGAATAGAATACCATTCAGCTGCTTGCCAAGGGTCAGTAAGGTCAAATGTTTTACCGTCTTCAATAATAAATACACGGTTCTCTGCAATTAAGCATTTACCTTTGTCTTCTTCTCCTCTTAATAGCATATCACCTTTACTATCTACTGGTCTTACACAGTCAGGGTATCTGCCTGTCTGTGGGTCTCTAACTGGATTAAGGAAGTACTTTTGTCCTACTTTACCGAATACACTTCTTAAGACAATTATGTTGTCTGTTTCATTAGCCATATTATTTCAATCATTTACTTAATATAAATTACTATCTTGTAAAATAATGTGAGGAAGGTCTATGCCTTCCCCACAATATCTACTTATTTAATTACACTTCTTTCATAATAAAGCTTCTGTATGGTGAGAATACACCAACACCAGAATAACCCCAGTTGATTAGTTTAGAAGCTGCTACAGGGCTAGAAACTACACCTGAGCTTAGACCATCAAGTCCACCAACACCTGGATATTTATTAGAGATGAAGTCACCACCTTTAAGAGTGAACATTTGAATAGCTGGTTCTCCACTTACTTTGTCAGCAGTCAAGTCTAACATTAGCATGAAGCCCTTGTCGCTACCCCATTCACGAGAGAATGTACGGTCAACCTTGAATGAAATTGTGTTACCACCGATTTCATAAGATTGGAATGTAGCACCAACGTCAACATAGCCGTTAGCTTTCTTAGACCACAGATAAGTTCCGCAAGTTTTGAATCTTGCAAGCCATTCTGATAGACAAGTTTGTACGTCTTGCCAAGCTTTCTCATTGCAAATAAGTACATATTTGTTACCAGTTGGATTCTCACTCTTTTCATTCATCATAGCGATAGCAGTAGTGAATGCTTCCACAGTAAGCTTATTATATGCATATTTAGATGCAAATCTTTCTACTTGTGGGATGATACCATCACCAATGTAGATAGGACGACCAGTGTCAGGGTCGAACAGTGTCGGTTTACCATTCTTGTCAACGTTAGTTTTGTTGAACAGCAAACCGTTGTTTCTTACATATAGGAAGTTCTTCAGCAAGTTAGATTGAGTCTTATCCATGCGGTACATAGTTTCAGACATCTGACCATTACCTTTACCTTCACCTATTTTAATAAGAACGTCTTCTTGTGCAGCATACAGAGCTGTATAACTGTCATCACATCTGTGAGTAGTAATATAACCTCTGTGTCTTTCAATGTTAGATTGATATTTAACATATCCCTCTTCGTGTGCTTCTGGCATAGCGTTAGATTGGAAACGAGTAGTGTCACCAATTTGGCATCCGCTAAGGTCAAGAACACTAGAGTAGTCGTTGTCAATAATTCTAACAGTTACTTCCCAGTAATTATCAGCTTTACGAACTGGTCTCTGGGTTACAAAGCATTGCTGCATTGTTTTGTCAATCTTGAAGATGTCGTACTTCTGGTAATAGTTCTCTTTGAAAGCCATTACGATTTCAGTTCCGTTCTCTCCAGTTTCAGTTGGTACATCTGCAAACTCAACTCTCTTAATGTAGTTGGTTTCAACTTCCCATTCAAAGTACATTGAGTCAATGCTTCTGTACTTGTTATTTGATTTAGAATCCATGTAGAAGATGTTTCTCAAAGATTCTGTTAGGTAAGAAGCAGTCAATTCTGGGTAGAGTCTTGATACTACACCAAGTCTAGTTGGTTTAGTTCCTAGAAACTTATAGAAGTCTTCATAAGTTCTAGTGTCGCCCATAGTGGCGCGATTAGTTACGAAATTTGCTACTATCATAATAATTTATTTGGATTTTAATCTAAATCGTAAATAGATGTTGTTTTAGGTTTACGACCAGTTTGCTGCTCTGGTCTTTTAACTACAGTCTTAGCAGGATTAGAGGCTCTGCCAGCCTTAGCATCCTCATAACCTTTCTTATAATTGGCTTTGGATTGCTCTGTAATCTGATGTTTATAATATTCGGAGATTTGACGTATAGCTTCTTGTCCTTTAAGAGCAAACCACGACATCTGCACTAGCATTTGTGGGTCATTAATGGCTTTGGCTAAGTATCTTACTCCAGCAGCATCTGAATCTAAGATAAAGGAAGCAATTTCATTCATATCGTCCTCTGATAGCGTTAATGATGACTCTCCCAAATCTATAGTTTCGTTATCTTGAATAGCTTGTAAAATTTCGTCTTCGTAAGCTTCATACATTTCTTTCTGTTGAGCTTCTGCTTCTGCTTGAGCTTGCTGCATAGCTGCTTCTTCGCGTTGCTGATAGCTAGCTCTCATTCCGCTCATCTTCTTATTAAAGAGAGCTTCGTTTTGCTTCTCAAGATTTAACTGTTCTAAAGCTTCATCATCAGTAAGTTCTGGGACATTTGCCTTTAAATCTGCAATAAATAGTTCATCATCTGTCATGCCATCTACTTGATATTCTGGTTCATCTTCTAGGTGGTCTAGGTAATCCTGAATAGCTTGACGTCTATGAGATTCCAAATAGTCATCTACACTTAAATTATTTCTTCTAAGCTCGTTAATAAGGTCAATCTCTTCTGGCTCTAAACCATAATTATAATCTGTATCATCATAGTTTAAAAGCTCTAATTGCTCTTCCCTAGATAGTTCAGAGAATGGAATTTCTTCTACTTCTCCGTTATCATTTTGGAACTTAATAGCCTCTGGATTGATTCCTTTAGCTTTGAGCATAGTTGTGATTAAATCATCCTCTGTAGGTTCTGTATCTCCGTCACCTTCTTTAGGTGGTTCTTGATTGTCCAATGGTTCATCCAAATCTACTGGAGTATCATTGTCAATCCAACGTTTAATGTCATCATCAGGGTCTCCTGTTTGCACTACACCGTTTTCACCTAGCAGGTCTTCATCGTCAAAACCTAATTCTTCTAATTTCATGTCCATATTATTCCCTTTTAAAGTTATTTGCAAATTTAGTGATAAATTTCCATACCTTAAAATTAAAGACTAATTATTCTTAATTTAACGTAAATTAGTAATCTATCACTAAATATTGCTATCTCCATTAAGCCAATTTCATAATAAACACTAATGAGTAATATGTAATAGGAGTTTCAGTTGAACTACCGGAGCTTGCAGGTATAAATTCCCCTGTTTCACCAGCAGTTTCACTGGCTTTAATGAAGTTGCCAGTCAAGTTAGGAGTACCTTCAGTACCATCGCATATAGCCCAGCCCGCAGGTATTCCAGATGTTCCGTTATACATTACTATTGTGCCCGCAGGTATTCCAGATGTTGCAGTTGACATATCAGGAATACAAATAACAGAGACTGTATTATTGTTGTAATATACATCTTTTACCTTTTCATTATCATAAAGTAGAGCGTATACAGTAGTATCAAAGTCAACATCGTTTATATCTGAATGGAATGTAGTCCTTGAGAACGATTCATTAAATGTTACGTTAGTAAGACTTCTAATAGCTACCTCATCTATAGTAGAATCTTCTTTAAATGTTACATTCTCTAATGTTCTGGACACATTCAATTTATTAGCAGTCCCGGAAAAGTTAAAGTTACTATTAATAGTTCCAAAGTTGTTATCAGAAAGAGTTCCTTGTAATGTAACAATATTACCATTATCACGTACAGTTACAGTTTCAGATTTAATCTCGTAATTATTAACAGTTAATACATTATTCCTACATGTATCAGTTAAACTTAAATCCTCTTCTCCGTTTCTAAATGTATAAATCCACTTATCTACACCGTCTTCGGTGATTTTAAATTTTAGATGTTTAAAGTCATAGTTACAGGAATTGCCCTTCTCATCTGTTAATTTAGTAATTCTCCCCTTAGCCATTACATCTTCCATTACAGATGCTCCATCCTCATCAATTCCAGGAAGTTGAAACACTTCTTGGTAATTCACATCATATTCAATTTCCCAACTGGGAAAGTCTTTATAATATGCTATCGGATTTAAAGTAGAAGTAGTGGTTGCTGTAACTACTAGAGGTCGTGTGTTAACAGGAGGGTCTGGAGTACTTTCACTCTCATCAGTTAATTCTTCATCATCTTTTGTGTCATCCTCATTGGAAGGCTCCTGTGTATCATCTTCAGTAGTTAGTTCCCACTCATTCTGAAAGTCTTTTATTACATACTTAGCCCCTATTATCAAGTCTTCATTATTGATGAGTTCCAACAGCTCCGAAAAGGTTACTTCTACAGAATTGTCAGAAGGGCTACGTTCTATAACGCTGTCAACTACTAATTTAGATTTACCGTTCTCTATATACAATTTAAATCCGTAATTATCTGAAAACGAATTTGAAGAGATAGAGTCAGATATGACAGAGCCGCTAGTTGTAATATCAGTAGAGAAGATAGTTTCAGACGTTCCTGCAACTACCACGTTTGAATTACCTATTCTTAGTATTATGTTGCCTGCACTGTTTTTCACATATGTAGCACCGTTCTCTCTATATAAAGAAGCTCCGTTAGAAGTGGTACCTAATACAAGAGCATTGCCAATTCCCTCTCCATTTATGATTATAGCCCCTACAGAACTATCAGACTTCTGGATAACAAATTGGCCTGTATAAGGCATACTTATTTCAGACGGATACTTAGTAAATATTCCATCATTGACAATAAAGAAACGTTCAGTTTCATCAATAAAAACCACCCCATTCCTTACTCCAGCTAAAGTAGCAGCCTCCTCAGTTTCATATCTGAATCCTATATTAGAACAGGCTACTGCCTTCTGCTCTTCTGTAGTGTCTTGCTTAGATAAAAACGATACAAATGTTCCTGACCCATCATCAGATAAATTGATAACAGTATTTCCTATTTTGAGCATTACTTCATTAGTGCTCTCCACATAATAAATACCATCAGAACTTATTCTGTCAGGAGAAGATACTTTCTTAATGACCTCTGCATCAACATTAAGTTTACCGTCCTTTATAATGTCAATGAACTTCTTGCCCCATTGTACCTTAACCTGTCCTCTAGTTTTAATAATAAAGTCAGAATCAGAGTTACCTACTGTACTATAAGTTCTTCCAAATAATTTATCAAAGTTGCTCATTACTCAATAGTTATTTCTATATTCTTGTCCTTATTAAGTTCAGTCATAAGTCTATTAAATGCAGCAGTACTATTAATAACTTGCCCTTTAACCTTATTCTCTCCAACTAAAAGACATCCCAATGTATCTTCTGGTTTATTACCAACGTGAATAAGAACTCCACTGTAACCTTTAACATCTAATAATCTAGGTAATTTACCACTATATGGCTTAGCCCAAGTCCTATCCTTAAACTTAGGACTGACTGTATTCATATCAACCTTATATGTGCCGGTAGGTATAGCGGTTTTACCATACACCTTAATCTTCTCAATTTCCTCTGTAGGCATAGTATCTTTCAGCCCTCTGTCTGTATCCTCAAGAGTGTCGCAGAAATACTTACCGTTTAGGTATAGCTTCCCTATAGTATAAGACACACCTTTATAAATTCTCTCTAATCGTAAATTAATCATGGCTCGAATTTGGATTAATTGTTCTGTTTAAATGTCTTAAATATTTCTACTAATTGATTAACGTCGTCCTCTCCAAACCTTACTGGCTTGTTAAGAATGTTAACTACAAACCCATCAGCAGACTTCTCTTTCATCTCTGCTTTAACTGCATTGGCAAGCAACTCTAGATTAATATTGCCGTGCACATCTGTGAATATGTCTAAATACTTACCATATTTATCTTCCATATTCTTAACTACGTATGTGATAACAGCTTGACTTGCCACGCTATTAAAATGAAATAGGTTACTCGCCAAGTCTTTAGCATACTTATTAATAGCTTGAAATACAATTTCTTTATCGCTCATTACTTACTTTTACTTAACATAACTTCGTCTAATCTCTTCTTAATCTCTGGGTCCTGTTCCACAAGTTCTAATAATGTGTTAACCTTATCTTCTTTAGCTTTTAATTGAGCATGAATGTGCTCTTTACTCTTTCTAATAGTAGCTAATAGATTATCAGCTGCTACTTTACCATCTGCTGATGACACGAACTCTTGACTAAACTTAGTGCCTAAGAATGACATAAGGCCAGCTTCATAGGTTTGCTTAGCCATTTGATATTCTGGCATCTGTGCTAGAACCTTCTGCTCATCTAAAGACAGAGACCCAACCTCTCTGTTTATTTCATCTAGAATAGGTTGGGTCTTCTGCTGTGCTTGTTGAGCTTGTTGCATCGCTTGTACTCTGTTCGCCCATGATAGGTTATCAGCTTGCTGTCCTTGAGCCATAGCTAAGGTTTTAGCATTTTCAGCTGCCTGCATAGCGCAACAGTTGTTGTTACCTCCAAAGAGGTTTCCAAGGATTCCGCCACCGTTACCACAACCACATCCTCCGTTGTTTCCAGCGAAAGCTGCTAATGCAGTACCGATAATACCAAGTGTAAGTCCAGCGTTTGTTCTTCCTTTAGTACCGAACTTTGACTTAGCTTCGTCCATTGTTAGAAATTCTGCCATAATTAAATAAATTTACGATAAATAATACAATATCTGTTGAGGGCATAATATATAAATATACTATACTTCCAAATTCGATGTTGCAAAGTTACGTTAAATTCTGGACATTACCAAATTATTTAACACTCGTTAACAATTAATTTATTGCATAGGTGGTTTTAGTAATCAGGTACAAACAAAGAAAGGTCGCCTATTGGCGACCTTCTTAATGAAAACGTTATGAGATTATAATAATTACTCTGCAAGTAATCTTCCAACTAGAGCTTCAAGTCTTGCAACTTTATCCTCTAGATATTTAATTTTAACCATAGCAAGTTCGTTATAGTTAACTGATTTGAATCCTTCATCATCAATGTTCACCATTTCTGGATACACTTTCTCAAGTTCTTGAGCAATTACTCCATAGCCATGATGTTTTTTGTCTGTTCTATCAAACTCTACTAGTCTAACAGCATCAGCTTTACTTGCATCAATTTCTACTACGTTAGTTTTTACTCTAGCATCAGATGTATCAAAGAATCCATTAATTGCATAGATAGCTGCTGTTGATGTAATTGCACCACCTATAAATCCTTGCAAAGACATAAGAATTCCATCATCTTTCATGTAAACACCAGCCTTACTGTAAGTTTGTGGATTAGCTCCTTGTGATGTAGCTCCAATTAGGTATAGTCTATCAGAAGAATTTGTTGCACCTGCTGTGTTCTTTGTATCTGTAAAGTCATCAAGTTTCTTCTTATCAACACCAGTTATTAAACCTGCACGACCTTGACTATTACCGCTTGCTGGAGAAGCCATAGGTAAAGAAATGATTTTATGAGAAATAGACGTATCACTGTATGTAACATCTAATGGAACATACGCTGATTGCCAATCCGTACTGGGAGTTCCAGGTTCTACTTGTTTAACTAAGGTAGGCTTGTTACTCAAGTCATTATAATTACCTGAAGTAGCTACAGTAGCAAAGCTAGGTTTGCCTGTAATGGTACTCCATGTTACAGCGGTAGCATAGAACTGTCCGTGTGTCCAAATTTCTTTAGAATCTTTAATATAAACTATAGATTGATAGTTAATGTCAGGAGCTCCAATCTGAACAGTTCCAGTACCTCCTACCTGATATTGAGTATTAGAAGCATTGGCTGATAACTTCTGTGAGTTAAAAGTAGTTTTCTTATTAAAGTGAATTAATTTCTTATTAATTGCCATATCACTTAAATTTTAATCATTATAAAATAAAGGAGGGATGCTACTCCCTCCTTCTTGTACATATATTATAGTTCAACCCAATCCCATGCAGCTTCTAGTTTACCAACAGCGGCATTAAGTGAATCACCAGCAGCAATTGCACCTGTATCTGACGGTTTGGTATAACCAGTCATTGCAGTTACCTTATTAGAAGCCAGATTGGCTAGAGTAGTAGCTAGTGTAACGTTAGTAGAACCATCTAAAGAAACACTTCCAGTTACACCACCACTAACTGTGATAGTACAAGCAGCAGCCCACCTAGCAGCAGTATCAGCCGCACCAGCAGTAGCAGGTTTACCAATACTAACTGTTTGTTTAGAACCTCCAGAAGGAGTTACGTTGAATGAGCCGTTTCCTCCAACGAACGTATAAGTAGTATTAGTATCAGCTCCTGGAATACCCAAAGCTGTAATATCAGCCTTAGTAACAGCGGTTACTGAAGCAACGTGGCTAGTAGAATCTGTGCTGAATTTATAGAATCCAGAAGTTTTACTAGGAGCACCTCCAGCAGGGTGAGTATAAACTGTGTCCTTCTCTGCTTGCCATGCAGGACCACTAGCAGTGGCTTTCAGTACGTATCCAGCAGTACCATTAGCTAGAGCTTTAACAGTAGACCCACCGTTACCTAAAATTACTGCGTTAGCAGTTAGGGATTTGCCAGTAACAGCACCGTCTAAGTTTCTCTGAATAACTGACCAGTCACCATTTGCAGCAGTCGTTCCAGATTTAACACAGATAATCATGTCACCTGCTTCACAGCCTTCGCCCGCAAAGTTACCAGCAGCCTTAACTACGTAAGTATCTCCAACTGTGTGATTAGCTGGAAGTTCAGTTACATTACCGTCTGTGCCAATAGTTCCTTTGAATCTAAGTGCTTGAGCAGCAGAAATCTTACTTCCAATCTCGTTAATTACAAATGCAGTAGTTGCAATTTGAGTAGTATTAGTTCCACCAGCAGCAGTAGGAGCTGTAGGAGTTCCAGTAAACGCTGGGCTTGTAAACATTTTAGCCTTAGATTCATTTGTTACGTTACCTAAGCCTACATCAGCTTTAGTAACAGTAACATTAGCACTAAGTGCATGTCCGTTTACAGTTCTAGTATTTGGAACAGCATTATCAGCCTTAGTACCTTGAGCAGCAGTTGCATATGCAGATGATGCTGTATATGCAGCAGAACCTAATCCTTTAACAGCAACATCAGTTCCGTCAATTGCAATAGTACCCTTAGCAGAACCAGAAGCAGCCGTGGTTGCAGCACCATTAATTGTTACTTTACCAGTAGCATCAGCTGTAACTGTTACTTTACCAGTACCAGTAATTTGATGTGAGCTTCTTACTGCACCATTCTCAATTAAGTTCAAGAATGTAGTAGCATTAGTAGTTGCTGCATTAGCTGTAGCTGTAGCAGAAGCGCCAACAACATTCTTAGCTTGCCAGTTAGTAAATGAAGGAGCAGCTGGCATAGTCATTGTAGTGGTTCCTTTAGCTGTAACGTGTCCTTGTGCATCATAAGTAATGCTAGGAATAGTAAACGTTCCACCAAATGCTAATGTCTTACTATTATCACCTTTAGCTGTGCCAGCAGTTACTGAATTAGAATGATTAATTGTAGTACCTTTAATAGAGATACCAGAACCTTGTGTGTATTTAGTATCTGTAGCGCTAATTGTTACTCCACCTGTTCCGACAGTGATATTTACATTAGAGCCTTTGTTGAATTTAAGAGTTCCGTCATGAGAAGGAGACTCTGCAACATTAGTACCGTCAGAAACTTTAGAGAAGGCCTTGGCAGCCTGTAAAGCTGCCACAGCACTCTCCAATGAAGTAATTTTGCCTTTGTAAGAATCAGGAATAGAGTAGAACGTTCCATGAGTATAAATCTCCTGTGAATCTTTAATGAAAACAATACTATTGGTGTATTGTTCTTGTAGTTCACTGGTAAATGTGGACTTCTTTGCTATGTGTACAAACATTTTCTCCATTTTAATATATTATGTGTTTTATTCAGTTACTTCGTGCCAAGCCATAGCTGCATCGATAGCTGTATTAATTGTCGAAACTACAGTAGTGGTGATTCCAACAAGTTTAGCCTCGTTAGCAGCAACTCTAACTTCTAGAGCATCAATATCTGAAGCGTTAGTGTCAATAAGTGCAAGTTTAGTTTCTGGAATCAGAGTACTACCTTCTACCTTATCAACTTTATTAGCTACTAAATTACTAACACCACTAACTTTAGTATCTGCATAATCTTTAGCCTGTTTCAGAGTATTAGCTAGAGAACCTTCAGCATCAGCACTACCATTAATCTTAGCAATAGCTTTAGTATTAGTAGTAATTTTACCGTCTAATGCAGTATCAGCTGCTTCTCTTAAAGTCTTCTCTGCATCAACAGCAGCTGCAATTGCAGCATCTGCTTGAGTCTTATTGTAGTATGCAGACAGGTCAATAGCTCCACCCAGAGCATCCCATGCTGTACCAGTCCATGCCCAGTTAGTACCAGCTGGATGATTGTCATGAGCTTTCTCTACATTCCATACATCACCTGCTGCTGCATCACTAGGAAGTTCTGCATAAGTAGCTTTGGAGCCTTTGTATGAATATACAGAAGAAATTTTGCCCTCAAGGGTAGTAACTCTCTGTCCTAATACTCTACCTTGATTAGCTGACAATGCAGCAGTGGTAGAAGAAGAATTTAAGTTGTCAATAATCTCTACTGTCTGTGCAGCAGCAACGTCCATTTGTTTCCATCCGGAGTAATCTGCTTCCAGAATTTTATCTTTATCAACTAGCATATAAATTGCCTTATCAGCAGCAACAGCTACTAGCAATCCATTATATACGTAGATAGTATCGCCATCATACGGCCAAGTCTCTTTATTAATAAGTTCAGACTTATTATCTACTAAGATTCTTGGGTCTAAAGCACCTTGAAGTTTAACCTCAAAGTTGGCTGCAAATTGGAATGTACCTTTATTTCTTGCCATATGTCAAATTAGAATTTAGCGATTAAAGTTACTGAACCTCTAGTAGAACCGTTGTAAGTGTAAACTGAATAAGTTACAGGTGTGGTTCCAATAGTAATCTCTTCTTCTGTCTTAGTCCAGTCACTAAGTCCTATAACTTCCATGTTACCTGATACTGTGTTCAACATTTGAAGTTGAGTGACAGCTCTTGGCAGCTTGAATACCTGTGGAAGAGTACCAGAAGGTTGTAATTCAAATCTAGGAGTAGTCATAGCTCCAGTAGAAGTATTCCAAGCAATAAGAGCTTGTTTAACCACAGGCGTACCAGAAGAAGCTGTACTTGTAGATGCATACCAAGGATATGTACCATTAAGTGTGATAGCTGAAGAGTTAACCGAACCAGCTGCAAGTGGAGTGCTATAATTGTTTCCTTTGTTATCTTTAGGTTGAGGTCCTTGCAAATAAGCTGCCTTATAAGTATAAGTAGTATTACCAAGTGTTACAGTAGTAGGCAGAGTTGTGTTAGATTCTTGTCCATTTACGAAGATAAATGAATTATCTGCATCTAAGTTACCAGACCTGTCTGCTTGTTTTGTTCCATTTAAGGTAATAGCTCCCTTATTAAGACTGGTGTTGAAGTTAGCAGCAGTAGGTGCAGTAGCTCCAACTTCTTGAGGAGTTGAATAACTCTTAAATGAGATGCTTGCAGTAGGAGCAGTAAATGTAGGATTAATAGTAGGGAACAGCAGTTCATCCCACATATAATCATATGTCTGTCCTTCCAGAGCACTTACCTTAGTTCCTTTAGCGATACCACCGACAGCATTAGGCATAGCTAAATCTTTGTCTTCAATAGCTGATGTATACTTACCGCTACCTACTTCAATCTCTGTTGTAGTGGTATCAGAGTAAGTAATGACCAGTTTGCTTTTATCAGAAGACAAGGCTACATTAGTAATGACTTTACCAGCAGCTAGAGCTCCTGTGTAAGCCTTACCATTCATAAGGATTTCATTGGTGTCTGTAGCAAAGTAAATCCCATCCTTGTGAGTAGTTTCAGCTACGTAATTGGCTTTTAACCCTCTGTAAAATTTTAATTGTGCCATAAAATTTAATGATGTTATTTAATAAATATGTTAATAGGGAGCACAGTATTATCACTGAATCTTACCTCCCCGCCAGTTATTTCACCACTGGCATTCTTATACAAATCTACTCCAGTTGGAGTTATAGTTCCATATGTTTCCCAAGTTTCTCCATTCCAAGCATAGTTAGCACCGTCATTAATAACGTTGTAAATATCACCTACTTCTGGAGCAGAAGGTAAATACATACGAGTAGCTACAGACCCCTTATATCTAATAGCTGTAGAATCAGAAGATATAAGTATATCTCCATTACCGAGTACTGACTTACCATTAATCTTCTTAATGTTAACTCCACTAACAAGCTTATCTTGTTTAGTAGATAGTAAGTACTCCATAGTATCTTTCAATGTATTAATTGATTGTTGTATATGTGTTAAGTCAATAGATACATCTTCGGAACCGTCGTAACTAACTTCTCCTTCAGAATGCTTAACTGTTAAAGTTCCTACTGGATAACTCTCTGGTAAATCAGCGAGTCTGGTAGCTTTAGCAGTAGTTACTTCATTCCAAGTATAAGAAGTCAAGTCTGACATTAATGCAAGTGAATCAGTGTCTTCCCCTACTACAACGGCTGGTCTTGTATTAGTGTATATCTCCAGATAAGAATTAACATTACCAAGTTTAAACCCTCCGGAATTGTCAGATGATATTAAATTCTGAACACCGTCTCTACGATTAACCACAATTCCTTGACCTTCCTCTAATACTATATTACCATCAACCAAACTAACTTTATTGTCTAAGTCACTTTCAATATTAGATATAAGAGCATCAGTTTCTGATTTAGTATAATACAAGTCAGGGTCTAAACCTCCACCACCTTCAGAGGCATATTTAACTCCATTAAGGTAAATAGACTTAATGTCCTTTATGAAGTAAATGGTATTAGGTTCCAAAGTCTGTAGTAAATACTCATCGTAAGTATCTACGGCTTTAATTCTTACTGGATATTCTGTACCTTCCCAACTAAATTTACAAACAACTCCTTTATCACCCTTAGTAATAACTATGTTAGAATCAGCATCAGTATCAACTACTAAGTCTGCCCTAACTCCAAAGTTTGAAGTTAATAAATCTACAGACCTATTAGTAATTGGATTATTAATTTTTAATTCTGATGCAATATTACCATTCTTAGTCTGGGTAATAATAGTATTAGTTATTTGTCCTTTAACTACAAAGTCTTCCAGAGACACTTCAAATCTATCTCCATTAGAAGCAGTAAGTATCAGCCATTCCTCATTCAGTGCATTACCGAATCCGTTATCTATATCCTCTTGTGTTATAAGATGTCTTTCAAACGAAACTATCTTAGTATCTTTATCAAGAAGGATTGATGATATTTCCTCACCACTTCCTCCTTTACCTATAACTCTAACCTTATTACCTTCTTCTTGAGTATCGAGTTCTACTATACCAGTTACCTGGGTAGCAATAGCATCTTTGATAGCTTTAGAAGAAGGAATAGAGTCTTCAACGTCTATTGAGTCCGACACCGTATATGGGCCATATGTTGTCCACAAATAGTCCAACTGGCTCATATTAGCGGGCCTATTAGGATACTGTTTCTTCATCACCTTCTACGTCAATCCAAGTTACTTCACCACCTATATCATCTGGAAGTTGTTCTTTAGGAACCTTTCCACTTACTAAATCTGCTTTAGACTTTAGTAGAATTTCAACTTCGGGCAAAGAAATGGCTCCAATCTGTGCTGGAGTGACTCTATGTGGATTGTTGAAATCTTTAAGGTGGCTATCAATATCACTTTGTAATTCACTAATAACAACATCCAAGGCTTTAGAATCATGTGTAATGTTATCGGAAGTACCTTTAACATACAGAGCATTTCCTTCTTTTACTAAGATGTTATCTTTAGCTGTATACAACCTAACGTCAGCAGAAAGCTTATCAGCGCCAGTTCCTAATGATAACACTTTCTCCAATTCTACTACCTTATCAGGAATAGAGTTATCAACTTCCCATTCTCTAATAAGAGTTCCAACTGGAATCCTAACTACTTGCTTATCACCAGTTAGAAGTTTAAATACTATAACTAGCTCTTCCGTATCTGGGTCGTACTTAGCATCCTCTACGATAGCTGACAAACCAATTTGATGTTGCCCTATAACATTATCGTTAACCTTAATAGTTAAGAGTCCGTCTAAATATTCAGTAGTTAGTTTATAGAATAGACCGTCATTCTTTATGGTAATTCCGTTACCACTATCAGTAGATACCTTAACATTACCAGATATTGTAGTTCCAGTAATCTGTCTATCAATATCTAATTCAATGCTTGGAGTATCTTCTAGTGTGACCCAGTTAAAGTGAATAGCATGATTCACTAATTCGTCTAGCTTGCGCAGAGAATCCATTACAGATGTAGAGTCTTTAAGGTAAGTAGTTTCAGTATCAGGAACATAAGCTCCGTCTTCTCCCAAACCTACTCCTTCTTGTGTCTTATCGAGTTCGGCTTGCACCTTGTCAATATTACTCTGTAATTCCTCATCAGTGCTGTCTAGATTACCTAGATGCTCTCTAATTTTAGTAATTTCCTCTGCAATGTCCTTCAGACTGTTTAAGTCCTCTGGTACACTAGTATGGTCAACACTTCCCCAGATAGCATCGTCTGCTGTCTTTCTATCTTTAATTTCCTGCTCTAATCTAGTTATCAAGTCAGCTATAGTTTCATCACTCTTAGAAGTAATAAGTTTAGTAAACTCTAACTCATCGTTAGTCTCCTTTCTAGTGACCCAATATAGTGCTTGATTACCATCTCCGTCATTTTCAACTACCTTTAACAATCCCTTGTGTAAAATAGCATTCTCTTCAGGAGATGAATAAAATTCTTTCAGTTTCGCTTCAGTTTCGAAGATATAGTCAGCTTCTATAGGGAACGGACCACCTCTTCTAAAACTTGCTATAATTTCACTATATGCTCTCATACTTATTAAATGTTAGCTGGGTCAAACTTAAATGTTACCTCCAAGTTGAGAGTTACTAGAGACTCCTTGAATACATATATCTTATATATTTTACTATTTGACAATCCAGGAATTTCAAATGGGATATCACTAATAATGTCAAACGATTCAAGACCAAACTGTTGAGAAGGCGTTGTCATTTGAACTAAGTCTGGATATTCCTTAGGCATTGCTACAAATATTTGCTTAAGCTCTTTAGGACTTGAGAAATTATATTTGTGTTTGATTTCTGATACTAAGTCACCAGAACTGTCAATGCTATTGTTCTCTGGGTCTGATTGAACTAGCTGAAGTAAGTAATCATAATTAACATTAGAGGCTGCATACCATTTAGGTAAGATTCCTACAAATATGTCATATGCTACTTTAGTAGTACAACTAGCTTCCAGATATGTACCATTAGGATAGAATACTTTAAACGTAAAAGTAGTTTCTTCGTTAATAGGTAAACTCTTTACAGTCAACTGTCCTAATTCGAAATCGTCCTTAGTATATGTTCCAATAAGCTCATCGTTCTGCCATAATTCAGCATAAGATATCACTCCAGTAGAACCTCTAACGAATAGTTCAACGTCTACTATAGAACCCAGTAAAGCATACGCAGGAGCTTTAACATCTACAGATTTACCGTAGAAGATTGCATCCATAACCTCTTGAAGATTCAATTTCTCTCCTGGGTCAGTTTCATCTTCAACGAAGCCTACTGTAGTCTGAACTGGTCCACTAGTAATCCAAACAGGCTCTTCTACAATAGAAGCATCCAGTTGTCTCTTAGTTACTAATTCGTCATCTTCTACAGCATCTACTCCCTTCTGTGGGGCAGTAAATGGAACTGAACCATCACGAGGTACATAATGCTTACTATAGATTTCTTTAAGAGTTCCATGAGGGTCATATTGATTGATATGTTCCTCAATAGCCCCTCTAGCCGCATCAATTACCAAGTGATTAATAATTGCATCGATTTGAGCTCTTGAATAAGTCTCTGCTCTAGAGTAAGTTTCAGTCTTCCTGAAATAGTTGTTTAGTCTCTGATTAAGTAACGTTACAAATCCGTGAGGGTCTGCATCAACTAAATGTTTAAACATTACATCATCTACATATTTCTTAGTAGATAGATGCCCATCAGCTACTGGAGTAACTCCTAACTGTGGTTTTAAAAATGCAGTAGTTCCGTCACGTCTAACGAAATTCTTGATTAAGTCGTCAACTTGTTCTCTAGTATATAACTCTACCTTCCTATAAATCTGGTCAGTAGTTACATATACTTTAAGTATTTCCTCTACAAGAGGAATTATATTATGTGGGTCTGTTTTAGCTAAATGACTGTCCATTAAAGCAGTCACGAATCTCTTGGTTGTTAAATGAAAGTCTGTCAACGGGTCAACACCTGTTTGAGGTGCTAAGAATGGTGTGGTTCCATCCTCTTTAACAAAACCCTCCAGTTTACTTTCTATAGTAGGAATTATATTATGTGGGTCTTCAGTAGCTAGGTGAGTATCCATTGAGGTCTTAACTGCCTCTAATGTCTTTAAATCTGCTGAAGTCTTATCATAGACATCATTAATGCCAGCAGCTCCAAGATTAATTCTAGCAATTTGTTTATCTGACTCACTCTCAAACTCCCCTAAGCGGTAATCTACTTTCAGAAATTGTGAAGTATCAATTTGTTCGTTAACAGGATTGATACATTCATTTCCAGAACCACCTGGTGTTAAAATAGAGTTATCTGCCATTTATTATTAAGATAAAATTGTTCTACAAATTCAGACCTATTAACTTCATTCTCTTCTAGCAATTCGATGAGACTTATCTCTTCGAGAATTAGTTGGTAGTCATATCTATGCCCCCGTTCTAAATACTTAAGCAGTTCTTTGTATTCACAAATCACCTTATCTTTGAGAGCATCCACAGCCTTGCTCTGGCCATTTGCTGTATTCTGATTTACACAAGCCATTACAACCTCCTATTTGTTCTATGATTCGTTCAGCTTCAGCTAACTGATTAGATTGAACCATATATTTGATTACATTAATAGCCATCCAGACTAAATCTCTCTTGTAGGATAATTCGGCCGCTACAGCATTCTTACTCCAACATTTACTGAAACCTCTGCTATTAAATATTTGCTGGCACAAAGATATATAACATTTCTTAAGAAAACAAATAGACACGTAATTATTATATGTCCTAGAAATTGTAGTATCTTCTACGTTCCTCTCTACTATCTCATCTACAGTTACGGTCGTAGATGTGCCATTAAAATACTTATAGATGTAGATGCCGTCCGAATAGTACACAGTGGCATACATAGTTACAGCTGAACCAGCCGTTTTACCCATCTCTCTATCAAACCAATCTTTAGTCGGCAGAACTATATGATATACATTAAACCACCCATCAAACCCTACTGGCATAGTTACTGACTTATTACCGTCATCATGTAAAGTGTAAACAGGAAGTTGTATTTCAGGCCCATCTGCCTTATTATGTTGTAAGACATCAATAGATACAGTGTCAGAGTACTTGAATCTGTTCTTGACGATGACTGAAGAAGATTCAGGCAAATAGCCATTCTCTCCTGTACCAGTATCGTCAAGTATGATTACCTTACAGCTATCGTTAGTGCAAACTTTAATTTTTAATTCCATTATACGTTCTTCACTTCGTTATTCTGCTGATTCCCATCGTACAATTGGGCTATCTCAATATCTGTTCTTTTGGTGTCATTGTCAGAAGTACTCTGCTTATAATCTCTATCAGCGTTAGCCTTAATAAGGCCAATCTCATAGTCATATTCAACCTTCTGCCTATCAATAGCAATCTTAGCTTCATTAAGAGATGCAATCTTATTATTAAGCTGCTCTTTCTCTTGTTCCGCCTTTTGAAGTTGCTTCTGTAGCTCTTCGTTCTGTTGTTGCATCTGTGCAGTGTTCTGAGTTTCTTCTCTTCTCTTTTGAAATGCCTTAGACAATTTAGACTTAAGTTCAGTCATACTTCTGGCAGTCATACACTCCATAGCTATGTCTGGGTCTAATTGACCACTCTTAATGAATTCAATCATTAATTGTTGCATGTTCTGCATTTCCTCCATAATTCTACTACTAGCTATTACATGAATATCATAGTCAGTAAAAGTAAAATGTTCAGGGAGAGCAGTGAACACTTTCTGTAGTTTGTCACCTAGCACTAAAGTTCCAGTAAGTGGTTTATGTTTCCATACCTTCTTAGCACAATTAAGAGAATCAATCAGAATATCCTCTGCCAAAGTATCCATTTGCTGATAGTAAGATTTAGTAATGATATAAGAATTTCTCATACCTGCCTTAACATTACTAACAGCATCCCTGGTTTCTATTCCATTTAATCTCTCTCTAAACACTCCAGTAATAGATGATGTCTGCTCTTCTAACATCTGCAATGCCATATTGAATGCCTGAATAGTGTCGGCCTTTAATAAGTCATCAAATCCGGCAAAAGAAGTATTGTTATTAAATGCCCTACCTTCTTGTGAAGTATCAATAGGAGCCACACCAGTCTTCTTATATGCAATGAATTTCTGCAATCTTTCAGTCAAGTCATCACCAAGAGCCATAGGTAGCATACTAAAGTCAATCCAGTCTCCACTAGTACCACTATTAGCAATTACATTGTCCCTAAAGAAAGTAATCAAATCATACTTGTCTTGAAGATGTGAACATGCAAGCACAAGTGAATATGGTTCGTTACTTCTGTTTACAAAGAACAAACCATTAACTGACAATCCACAGTGTGTAGGATTATCTTTAGTTCTAACTACATCAGGAGACTTACCAGTAAGAATGTAAATAGATTCTCCGATTTTAACTCCTTCATATCTATTCTCTACATAATCTTCTCCTTCTTTATCAACATCAATCCACTCAACTTCAAACACAGGTATTAACTTATAATTGTAAGTCTCATAGTAGTCGGTAGGGAATCCAGGTATTACTTCTTTACCCGCCTCGAGTCCGTCTGTAATAGGAGCTCCAGTAGCTTGATTGCTCATAGCGCGTACATATATATAACTACTATCGTAATATCCCTCAAACATCTCCTCTAATTCATTGATACTACTTGTATCTAGTTGAGGACCATATTTATTAAGTATTTGTTGCTTAGTTAACCAACGTCTAATAACTACTCTGTAGCTATCTCTAACATATACAGATTCTGGATTTCTATCAACGAATACATTACGTGGGTCTAATACCTCTATTTCTATATTAGTTCTCTTCCTACTAGGATGAACCTGGTAAAAGCTCATGCCAGTTACTAGTAAGTCAAGTAACAGGTTCTTTAACTTAGTAAGTAAGTTAATATCTCTAGATTGGATTATATACTCAACAACATTCTGTGCAGCTATTTCATACTCGCTAACAAAGCTATTATTAATATCTTCTACTAACTTATTAAGTTGAGCCTCTACAGCCTTATCAGTTACTTCTTGTCCTCCTAAGAACGCTAGTATCTGATTGTTAAGATGTTGTTGTAAGTATTGATATACTTCTTTATTAATTTGTAATTCCTTATCTCTAGATATCTTAGATATAGTTTCTTTATCCTTGCATGACACTTTAGGCAGTAATGGAGTACCTAGGTATTCTCCAAGTAAAGCATCAACATGCTTCCTGATAAGAGGAGTAAATTCTATAGAAGTAGGATTACCTATTCCAAAATTCTCTTCTAGATACCTATATTGTTCGGCATCTCTATATCCATTATAATAATTATATGCTTTCTGTAATTTGTACTTAGGAAATACTAATTCTGACACTGCCTTATCAATATGCTCCATTAAGTACTCATCACTCCTGTTCTGTGCACTCATTACAACTCTCTAATCCGTTATATTGTTTATATCCTAGGAAATAATGTGTGTCGCCTAATCTTCTATCTCTTAATTCCTGTCTAAGAAATTTAAGATACGCTACTTCACCACCCTCAAACGATATAATAAGTGGCTTGTCTATATTATTCATGCCAAGTGTTAACTTATAACCCCTATGTGTCCCCTCGGCAGTTTGTAGCTCTTCTAGCTTTAATTTAGCCACATATTCTTTATGATAAATCTGTTTGAATAAATCTCTGATTGCTACTTCTAATTCTTGTAGGGTCATCGTATTGTGTAGGCCATAAATTAAACTTAGGTACTATCTGTTGTTTCTCTGGAATAACTCCTTTATGTCTAATTCCTCTTTCGTCAACCCAATAACCGAAAGGTCTTAGTTTGTTATTAGGACTGTCCATTTCTTTAGGAACTACTCCCATTAATTCCTCGTCTCCTAGTTCGCACATACCCCATGCAGCTATAATATCAAACTTACGTTTATTCTCATAACTGTATTTAATTGCTTCTTCTAGAATTTCTTCAAACCATATATTATGACAATAATCTTCTATATGTTGAGCTATTAAATCTAATTGATGCCTAATTACTACTTCAGTAGCAGGAGCTCCGAATTGTTTACTACGACCTCCTTGTATGTCAGATTGAGTAGCTCTAGGTCTTCTCATCAAATGTCTATTCTCTTTATGTTTCTCTCTAAAGAATTGCAGAGTAGACATTCTAGTAGATTCAAGAACTGCCTGGCAATCGTAATACTGTAATATCTTAAGACATGTCATATGTGCTTCACGTAAAGTTTTAGGTCTGTCCCTATAATAGCACACTATTTTAGGTTCATCTAATCCATAAGCTCTCTTTTTAACTACTACACAGAAATCAGAAGGGTCTTGAGTCTTATCAGAAGTGTCTTCACCACCCATATCAATACCGTCAATACCAGCAACATATAAATTTCTAGGTACAGCTCCATGTTCTCCTCTAATCGGATGTTCAAGTATCTTAACTTTACCTTTGGGGTTACTAACAAATCTTACACTATCAATTGCTTCTTCTGTGTGCTGGTTGTTAGTAAAATTATACTCTAACTGGCCTACATCAATATGTGGTCCCAGTTTATGTAATTTAATATTAGCAAGTTGCTCACTTAACAATACAGTATTAAACTGGTTATCTCCTTCTAGAGCCAAAGCATCATCAGGAGTAAAACAGAACTCTGCACATGCAATTAAATGCTCCTTCGGGTTAGCTAGTAGAGCTTCTCTTTGGTCTAAATAGAACTTCTTAGCCTTCGCAGTATTAGTAACTCCTCTATCGTCTACATATCCATTTGCTGCTACGAATGTATAGGCAGGTATGAAGAATGAGGTAAAAGCATAAGACCCGTCTTTAGTATGGTTATGTTTATAAGGTAAGAAATTATATCCAGCTGGATTATAAAACATCTTACTAAGTCCGTCAAGTGCAGGTCCCTGGTCTCCACCTGTTCCCCACACAAATCTAGTTCCAAACTTATTACCTAGAATTTCTACAAGAGCTGTACTCTGTAAGTAAGTCTTTACTAGGATTGGGTTAGAACCAGATTCTTCAAAGAACAATCTATCCACACGGTCTCCACGGAGTTTACGAGGAACATCTACTACGAAGCCAATAATGTCTGACATGAATCCAAATTCTTCTCTGTCTTTAGTAAGAAGAGAAGCTCTCTTATGCATATCAGAATTATACTTCTGTCTTAGATGTCTCATGCCGCCTTCTGTATCAGCATTTAAATATTCAAGCTGTTCCCAGCATTTACGAAGCACGTCACTAACGAATTTCTCGGTAAATGCTACATATACTGTATGTGAACCTCTAACAGTTGTATATAACCTAACTCCTAAAGATGCTGCAATTTCGGAGAATCCGACTCCACGAGCTTTAAGGGCACATACATCTTTCTTCAATTTCTCACACATTTCTATGTAATGAAAGTACTCATACTGCTTACTAAAGAATGAAGGGAATGTAGTTTCACGACCAGTACCAGCTTGAGACACATCGGTGTTCTTTAGTCTATAATAGTTAAGGAAGAAGTAATTATCACCTGTAATCCTATACCCATGTGATTCATATCCTCGATTACATCTTCTAACCTCTTCGTCCCAAAAGTCATTATACTTCTTTGTTCCTTCCGGATAAGCACAGTATTTACCGTTTCTTAGTTTAATCTGTCTAGCTTCAGTGAACCACTCTGGATTAAAATCCAGTCCTCTTTCTTCATCCACTGGTCGATATCCAGTCAGCTCATAAGATAGAGTAGGGTCGAAATGCTTAATCTCGGTATCTAATGATACATCCCATTCAACATTAGATGTTTTAATTGAATTGTCCTCTATGACAGGATTCATATGTTGAACAGCTTCTATTAACTCTGGTTCTACTCTCTGTATTAACTCTTGAACTGTTTCTGGAACTTCGACTTTCTTCTTAGGTCTACCACGTCCAGCCATAACTAATCTAAATGTCCTTTCTTACCTTCACCTCTGATACCAGTCTCTTCTTCTTGCTCTTTCTTGTACATATACTCAAGAGTTTTAAGTTCTTCTATAACCTTAGAAACTGATTGCATTTCTTTCATTACATCAGCCACTTTCCAAACAGGTCTATTAGTAACTGGGTCTCTTTCAGATAAATCTATGGTGTCAAAGTAATCAGTAATTCTATCAACTACACTTTGAGCAGACTTAATGAGTTTAAGTGCTCTAGATTCGTTTTGAATATCTCTGTACTTCCTACATGCGGCTCTGAAGATTGGGTCTGCCCATTCCTCTTCACTTAAATTAGCATCCTGAAGACATGCTTGATGCCTTTCCTGTTCTGTATAATCAGAGTATGGAGATGCCCAATCTAACATTAGCCATATGTAAACAAGCTCTCTATAAGCTCTTGATTTGCAAACTCCCGTAGGGTCTTCTTTGGTCTTATTCCTTTCATTAGTCCATAGAGCTGCGAACTCCTTAATAAGAAGAACCTCTGGCTCATTCACAATCACCGAATTAGTACCATTATCAAATAGGAATACTTTCATATTTATTTGTTTTTATAAGGCTTACCAGCTAGTGCTTTCCTCTGAAACCCATTAAATTTCATTTCTCTAGTGCTATCTGCTGAGCCTGGTCCACCTTTAATGTGTTTAATAGCATCACCGCTAGCTTTACTAGGAATACTCCATTTATTGCTAACAGTTCCGCCCATGTTCTTCTTAATTCTCTTCTTAGCCATTCCTCCGCACTTGAACGAAGTAATAGTGCCACCGCTTAACTTTTTACCTATATTACTACCTCTAGTTGCACCTGCTCCGCTAGCACCTCTGCCGTTAGCCTGGTCTTTCATATCAACTTTCATTTTGTCTTTTAAAGGTAGTCCTTTGTAATCTGCTTTGGACATCTTCTTATAAGGGAGCTTCTTATTACTAACATTATATATTCCCTTACTGGTGTGTACAGTATCAGTCTTATTAACTGCTATTTTATCACCATTCTCGCTCTTCTTAATGCGTCTCTTGGCTTTACCTCCACATTTATCTTTGAATACGTCCACAGCTTTACTGCCTTCAGCCATTGCTTTCCTTCTACATTTAACACATCCTCCAGCCATGAATCTCTCTACCTCATAACCTTCTGGACACTTACCTTGCAATCTGCTAATGTAGTTAATTTTGGCTCCCATCTTAGCCATGATAGTTTGATTATTCTCCATACTCTTGTATTGTTTATAGATTTCATTAATTTCCCTCTCTGAGAGTTTGGATATAGTATCCTCAAACTCCTGCTGAGACTTAGGCTTAAATAACTTAATAAGGTAGGCAGAGAACAACTCTTGGTCGTCCTGCCCACCTTGTTGAAACTTAGTTGCCATTATAGTTTAATTAAGTCTTTAGTATTAAAGATAGCTTCTTGTAGCTCTCCTCTTGTAGAGAACCATCTACATCTAATACCCTTGAAATATTCATCTTTCTTCTCATCCTTAGATGGTCTAAACGTCATCGTCTCTTTCTTAACTACAATCATCTGAGGTTTATATGGGATGTCTTGTCTTAATGTTACTACATCTCCTGGTTGATAAAACACTTTCTCTTCCATTATTCTATACTTTTAAATCGTTCTTTTAAACCTTCATTAATAACCACCTGCACTTGCTGTTCAGCTACAACTTCAAATCCTTGTCTGAAGAACGGAACAGGTACTCCAGAAGAACGCCTATAATATATATCGTCTCCCGGTTTAATAAACTTACACAAAGGACTTACTTCTATAACATTAGCTACAACTGAAAGTTGATACTCTGTATCTTTCTCTCCGGTGTCTGGATTCTTAAATGCTCCGTCATATTCTGGTATAATAAGTCCGCCTTTAGTCACTTCTATCTTTTGATACGGATTCTTAGCATAAGGTCTAACCAATACGTATGAATTAATAGGCATAATTTCCATACTATTCATCTTCTCTGTTACTTCCTCCGCTTTCTCCAATTCATCTTTAATGTTCTTATTAAGTGCTTTAGTGTAAGTATCTACTGCTTTATTATGTGCTTCCACAGCAGCTTCTTTCTTTAAATCTTTAAATCCATCTGCACCGGCAAAGCTTAATCCTTTACCCCCAAACATTACATCCATTGTTCCGTTATTACTCATAATTTAAATCATTTACCATTTACATGCTGGACATGAAGACTTAATATCTCTAACTTTAGCATTAAGTCTACACCCGCATCCACGTTTATAACCATCTTTACGTTCTGTTGATATATCTCCTGTTTTAGGGTTTAGCCACAGTTTACTGCTACATACATACCCCATAAACGAATCCTTCATAATAGGACATTTCTTACATATTCTAATACGAGCTTTAGCTATTTCTTCGTTATTACCCAGTAACTCGTTCAAGTGCCCATTTACAATATTAGTAATTCCCATAGATTTCTAATGAGCTTTAATTATACTTTACTTTTAATATCTCAAATCCCAGTTTGAAAGATACTCTATGATTATGAACTAGCTCATTAGAACTCTATAGGCTTTCTCTTCTCCTTGATTTCCTCAAGTATACACTGTTTTTTCCAATGCTTACACATACGTTCCACATCATCTTTAAGATAATCTAACTCATGTTCTGTAACGTTACCATTATGGTCATAATGTATAAGCAATAGCTTCTTAATAACAAAATCAGGATTTAATTTCTGAAGCATCCATGCATAGGTAGATAGTTGTAAAGTATAATGTACTTTATTACAGTCCATTAAGTTATTCATAGGATACTTCATCATTTGACTCTTCTTAGTCCTGGTATCAAAGTAAGATTTCTCGTCAATACTTTTATTAGTCTTGTAGTCAACAATGTAAATGTCATTTCCGTCCTTAATAAGTAAGTCAATTTGACCTGCCAACCTAAACTTATTGTCGTCCGACCTTCTGTATATCATATATTCAGGGAAGACTCCTCTTTCTATGCTTAGTAGGTCTAAGTTATTCTTCTCTAAAGATTCATTAGTATTAACTTCAAAAGTTCCGCCTAAACCGTAACTTCTCATTTGGCATGAACTCTTACCTAAGTATTGATGCTCCAAATCACTATGAATCTTTGTACCTCTTTCCTTGGAATCGGCATTAGTTTTAGACCACTCATCCAGTATATCCTGTTGTGCAGAATTAAACTCCGTCTCATTTAAATCGTACATGTCTAAGAAGTACTTCTTATCAAAACGTTTAGTTTCTAATAGTCTCTTCTTCTCCATGGCAAACTGTTCAGCACTTAATAGCTTCTGTAATGCTTTGTATTGCGACCAGAAATCACTGTCGAACTTTTGACAGAACTCATGTATCATTGTTGTTACTGAAGTGTATATAGTATTGTCGATTTCACTCCAATACATATGGGAAGAATCGTTGTAACATATTTCCTTGTTCCTCTTGTCTACTTTCATAATTCATTTTAAATTTCTTCCTAATTGAGTTATAATCTAATAAGGTAGATAGAGGTTGGATACACGGAGCAATAACGGAGTTATAGTACCCCAAATAGTACTCTTTAGTAACTGGATAAATAACAACAATCATTCCTATAGGTCCATCAATTCCAGCAATCGGATACATCGCAGCAGACTTTGCTCCAGATTCTTCTAATAAAGCTACTAAATTAGGGAATGTTCTGTAGTAGTTCTCAATAGTGTCAATTCTAATGAATTGGTTGTCATTAATCCTTCCAAGCTCATCACCGTAGTTAATATACTCCAACTCTTTCCATATCTTAATAGTTGCCTTAGTTTCATACCCTCTTCTCTTCTCTGTAAGAGCTGTTAAATAACGATATGATAAACCATGTGTACTTTGTAAGGTATTATGGTAATTCAATAACAAGACATTCGACGCATCCTTATCTTCCATAAGAATATGCTCTATATGCCCGTTAACTTGTGGAGTAATCATCTCTGTATATTTCTCAGCTAATACCTTCTCCGTAACAGCTGCCTGTCTATAATCTTCTAAAATAGCTTTAGTGTGTGAAGAGAAATGAAGCTCTACCATCAAGAATGCAAGCATTATAATGACTATCGTCTTAACACCAGAACTCCAACTGTCAATCCACCTGTACACCTCTTTTAGTTTGCCCAATAACATTAATCTACTGATTTAAAGGTTAGAGATTAATAATAGTTTAGTTTCTTTATTACTTATTTACATTGACACCTTAAATCATTAATTCATCTGATTTGTTTGATAATGTGCAAATTTAGCAATACCTTTGTGAATAAAAAAGTGATTTAACATGTAATTTAATTATGGAATTTAACGCAGAGGAATTATCAAGAATTAATGAGGCTCTGAAAGAGTTACTCGATGATGCGGACCTAGAAGAGGTTCCCATGTTTAGATGTGGTAGTAAGTTAGTAAGGAAAGATAAAAATGGAAGCAAGATTCATATTAAGAAGAAGAATCGCGGCAAATTTACGGCATCAGCTAAGAAAGCTGGACAGAGTGTTCAAGAACATGCTAGGTCTGTACTTAACAATCCTAATGCGACTCCGTTACAGAAGAAGAGAGCTAATTTCGCTAGAAATGCCGCTAAATGGAAGCATTAACTATGAAATTTAAGTACGACAAATCTAAAGGATTGCTATTCTTTATCAATCCGTTACTTCCGGTAAAAGGATATTCATTTATGAATATTTGTGCTATTATGTTTACTAGAAGTGAGGATTATATAAAGAGAATGAGTCAAGCTACAGTTACACATGAGAAGACTCACACGAAACAGATATTAGAAATGGGAATAGTATTCTTCTATTTATGGTATGTAATAGAGTGGTTTATTAAATTACTAGCTAGTGGCAATGCTCACACTGCCTATAGAAACATATCATTTGAAAGAGAAGCTAGATACGCGGCTGAACATCCAGAATATAAGAGGAAGACTTTCAGCTACGGTTGGCTTAAATGGATATTATGAGAATCTCAACTAAAGGAAGAGGGATTATTAGGGCACAACAGGGAGCTGTAGCAAGACCTAATCCTAAAGAGAATTATAAATTGCCAGAGGACCAGAGATATCAAGCCCAAACTAGAGGGATGAAAGACTTTGCTATAGAATGGTATAAAGAACGTGCTAAACAGCCTAAGTATCAATCTCAAGTTAATGAATCTAACCTTGCTAACATTACTGACCAAATTAACAGGGCAGAATATGTAGAACCTTCTAAGTTCTATTCTAATCCAAATGTATATAAAGGGAAGGTTGGTAATGTGACTCAAGCTGCCCAAGTAGCTATGAGACAAAATAAGGGAGCAGCATATCCAGCAGGATTGCAATACACATACAATGCTCCTTCATTCCCATTCTCTGGAAGATTTAGCGATGTGTCTTGGCATGAAGGTATTGGACACATGGTTGGAGATAATAATCCGCAGATATTAAAGGCCAATCCTGGTATTAATAACAGAGTGGATTATGAATCCTCTACACCATTAGAGTCTCAAGTGTACAGCTCCCAACCTAATGAAAGACATGCGGACACGTGGGGATTTAGAGGAGCCAATGTAAATATGAAAGATGCGAATGGTAATTATTATATTGACCCTAATAGGCAATTAAAAGGTACAGATATTCAGGAGATGAGAACTAAGGGAGCTAAAATACCTTCAGGGTTTAATACCCTTAGTGATGACGAGATAGCTAAACTGCATAATACCTTCGCTAGTAATGCTAACAACAAAAGAAGTAATACTATGCTAATAGCTAAGAGAGGTGTGCAAATTAAACGTAGAATTATTAAATAATAACAATCATGGCTTTAATTCAAAATGAAGACAACAAATGCCCTACCACTAAACAAGTGAATGATGCACTCAAGTCTATGAGGGGGGGGGTTCAGACCCTAGTTTTAACAACACAAGATTTGATTTATTCAGGTAGAAGTAGTAATATAGAGGTTAACAGTGCTGATAGTGCTGTAATGGAGATTGTGAAGTCTAATATGACAGACATGGTCCCATTTCAGTTACTGTATTATGGAGTATCTAGTGGTTCTCTAACATGTGTTAGTGTGACAATAGTCGGATTTCCAACGGCTAATATGTTCACATTATACGTAAATGTAAATCAAGGTGGTTTACAGCACTTTAGCCTTAACAAAGGCTCCAATCAAAAGTGGATTGCTTCTACACTTAGAAATTCTTAACATTTAAGAATTAAAGTACATTAATCGCAGTATGAGAAATTTTATATTTGACGTCTGGGTTTGGTCTAAAGCCAAACACTCCAGACTACTTAAGCAAATAAGGGTAAAGGCACTATCGTTTCCTTCAGACATGTTCTGTTTGAACGAAGCTGCTAAAGATGCAGATGTATCACCCTACATGAAATCAGATGAATTTGAAGTAACAATTGGTAATTTAAGAGAATATCAAGAATAATGGAAAGCACTAATGAATTAGTAACAGCAGCTGAAGCCAGAGCAGAAGGCTTGAGCTTAGACGGAGTTGCGAACAATAGATGCATTACTAAGCAACAGTTCAATGATAACCTACCGTCGGGGGGGGGTATTGCTGACGCTATAGATTTATTAAACGGTTCACTAAGCGGCAGCACCCTAATATTCTTTAATAACACTACTACAGACACTACAATGGGTATATCAATCATAAATATATATGGTCAAAACACATCGGCTACACCAGATATTCCTGCTTCATCTATGGTGGTATACCCTATAGCAGGTGTTATAAGAAATGTAGCTTTGTTTGGCAATAGTGTGATTGGAAGTAATACTTACGTAGCATTCCTATTAAATAATGCAAAGAATATGAATTACTATTCTAATCGTGAAACAGATAGACTTATTATAGGAACTAATCAGAATATACCAGTACAGGGTATACTTGCCGTTATGTGTATAAACAATACATAGCAAGTATTTAAAATGACAAATAAAATTGCAACAGAACAATATTTAATTAATTTAGCTGGTGGAGGTACAAATACTCCAACCAAGTGTGCCACTAGAGATAGAGTAGAGTTCTTCGGACTTGAAACTAACGATAATTACGCTAATAATCAGTTAGTTAAGGAAGAGGATATACAGTTGTCAACATTCCAGTATGACTTCAATATACATGTTTCAATAACTAACTCTGGGCTTACGTCTAAATCCTATGACTTTGTAGCAGATGTTTACATAGATGGAGTTCCAGATGGGTTTATAACAATTCCTAGGTCTGGAACTCTAGACTATCAAGGGGTAACTTTCTTTGACAGAAACTTCCACTTTAATTTACCAACTGATTTAACTAATGTCTCTAAATTATTGTTCACTGGATATTTCAGTACATACAGGGTGACTGTAGCTGCAGATAGTGTAACAAATAACGCAGTATGCCAATCTGGGGTAACTACTGAAATACCAATAAATCAGGCATATATAGGAGGTGACACAGCTAATATTTCTATAAATGTAATTATATAATGAAGTTTGTAACATTCTTAAAGCAAGTATTCACATCCCACTCTGGCATATCATCTAAGAGACTCTGCGGAGTAGTAGGGTGGTTTGTCTGCTTGGGAGTGTTAATATACTGTGCAATAAACGTAATTCAAGCCCCATTAATGATAGACACAGTCCTGTTGTGTTGTATGGGATTGCTTGGCATAGATTCAGTAACAGGAATATGGAAGAGATTCACCAATAACGATAAATCGAATAAATAATGAAAGTAATACCTAAACTACAACAAGGAAACACCATAGAGTCCGATAATACTAAAGTAGTTAGGCCAGAAATTCATGAACCTATTAAAGCTAAACCTAAACAGTATTCCATTGTAGATTTAGGTGGAGAACCTTCTAATGATACCAGGTCAGCTGCTGAAAGAAATAGAGACTATTGGCATCCTATTAAAGGAGCTAAAGCCAGATTCAGGGCTTCTATGTCCAATGAGACTAATCCTCTAGTTGGAATAGAAAGAACTATACTTCCTTCAGCAGCTGGTGCTGCATTAGTAACAACTCCAGCCGCTGTTGTAGGAGGAGCTTTAGGTAATATGACTGTGGATAAGCTTACCGGGGGCTGGGGTAATTGGTTAGAAGATAAGACTGGCATTCCGTCTGAAATTGGAGTTTATACTAATCCAGGAGCTTGGTATGGTGGTGCTAAAGGATATAAGATTGGAAAGGACAAGTTAATAACTAAATCAATTAAAGGTGACGCTGACTTAGCTTGGAATCCTATTAACAAGAATCATTGGATATTTAATAAGGAAGCAAGGACTCCTTCTAATATAGCAATGGCAACAGCTAACAGAATTACTCCATTTCTATCTAAGGTAGAGAAATTACCATTAAAAGTGGCTGCTTATAAAGCTGCCAAGAGAACTAACGGTAATGCATCAGTAAGTTTGCAAGATATAAAAACAATACCAGCCGACTACACAGGTTCTTCAATACTAGGTGGAGGAAATTTAGAAGGCAGGAATCTATTAGCTAAATATATATTTGATGAGAATCCAGTAGTTAAAAGAATGTTCTTTAATAAAGCTACTAGTAATATCAAACCTATTAGCCGTAATGAAGCAAGGAGAGGATTTAGTCATGGGGATAGATATGAGCAGCTTTATCCTGGAGTTCATAACAGAAGATACGAAATGAGTGCAGTAGTACCCTCTGGTAGACCTCTTAAGTTTGAGAATGTTACAAAGTTTACTGATTATGCTGGAAAGAATCCAATCAGCAAGGTTGTTGGTAAGGAGACTGAACCAGTAATGCGTATGGGAGATAAAGAGTTCATGACCTTTAGGCAGCCAGGAACTGATTATATAGGTCCTATTGATGACGTTGCCGAACACTTGGTTAAGTTTCAAATGAACAAAGGTAAATTAAGACAGACTTCTCAAGATATGTGGAAATTTAATCCTGCTGACTATGCTAAGAGGTGGAATGATTCTCCTAATACTGCTAACCAAGTTAGGCTTATTAAACAAGCTGCATTAATGGATAAAGTAGGTCGTCCTTTCATATTGCAGCAATCTAATCCTATATGGATTGAAGGTAAGTCTGTTAGAAATCCGGAATTGGTAACTATGGCACATGGTGGAAGATTTGATTTTAAGAAGTCCCCTCTGTTAAAGAAACAAGAAGAGATTAACGGTAAACGAGACATGCGTAAGAAGTTCATCAAATCAAGTCGTCCAACCTATAAGAAGCGAATTAAGAAAGCTCAACAAGGAATGAGATTTGTTAGTTATAATCCAGTAAGTAATCCTACAATAGATTACACTGATATTACTAATCCTATTAATCCATTTAGTGAGTATAATTATAATACAACTTACGATAAACCAGAAGCTTTAGTAGTACCAGTAAGAGATACTAATGAAACTGATGTAGTAGCTAATAATCCTACAGTAGAGCCAGTAATTAATAAGCCAGTAGCTAGTAAACCTGTTACCAATAAACCTGTTACTGCCAACTCAACTTGGAAGAGCCCATATACTAACAGAAAGCAATGGTCTACAGAACTTATTAATGCCTATAAGAAGGCAGGTATTACTAATGATAATGCAATTAGAATGTTATTAGCACAAGACGCATTAGAATCTAGTTGGGGTAAGTCTGCACAAGGTAAGTACAACTTTGGCAATTTAACTACTGGTAGTTCATGGAAAGGTGATTATGTAACTGGTAATGATAAAAATGCTAAAGGTGAAGCTATTAAACAGAAGTTTAGGTCTTATAATTCTATGGATGAGTATGCAGCAGATAAGATACAATTCTTAAAGAGACTATATGACTTTGATGAGAATGATGATATTAATAAGTTTGTAGCTAAGCTTACTGGTTCTAATAAAGGTAAGAGAAGATATGCAGAAGCTACTAATTATGCTAAAGTACTTACTGGGGTATATAATGGTATTCCTAAAGGTGAGAATGGTATGATTATTAAATATCAGAATCCACCACATGGTATAGCTAGAAGAGATGCTACTTATGTTGCTCCTAAGATGTATGCTCCACGTCCATATAAGACTAAGGAAGAAGAGATTATAGAACAGAACCGTAATAGCGAGATGATTAGTATTCCAGCTCACAGTACTATTGGTATGGTAGACGGTAAGTTGCAAGTAATAGATACTCCAGCTAGACAAATTACTAATGTGGGAGCAGGTTATCTTAGTGGAACTGACCCTGTTGGGGAATTTGTTGTGGGTAATGTAGCAGCAGGTAAGCCATTAATGTGGTTAGGTAAAGGAGTAAAATATGGTGCGGCTAGAGTGTTTAAGAAAGGAGCTAAGCCTAAAGTGGATGCATACTATCCTAGTAAGGTGTATAAGAGAACCGTAGATGATGTAAATCGTGACTATCTTAACTTTATAGAATACATAGATAATCCAGAAACCATGCAGAAACTTGCTGATATAGATAAAGAATTAGGTACTCAATATGTTAAGGCTGTTACTGATTTTAAAGAAGCTGCCAAACAAGGAAAGTTAAGGGTTAAATCACCTAAACCTGGAACTTTAGATATACAAGGATATCCAATACGCAATCCTCAAACATTAACTCATCCAGATATAATGAAGAATCCTAGTTACGATTATATAGACATAGATATACTCGCTGACTTCCCACCTAATTCAGTAGGACATGAGTTCAAACACGCAATTGAGAATTATCAAGCAGCATTGAGTGGAATTAAAGGTTCTGTTGATGATGCGTTATTTGCCAACCCTAGGCTACAAGCTTTAATGAAGGACAATATAGTATCAGAAGACGAGTTTGTAGCATCAATGGTAAAGAGATATCCTAAGAATGATATAAAAGAAATTCGAAAGGTGTATAAGTACTTAACTGACCCAGGTGAGTTTAACGCCCAGTTACACCCATTAATAGAATTAGAGCAGAGAGCAGGTAAATCTGGATTACCTAACTTTAAGGATGCTGATGCAGTAAATCAGGTAATCAAACAGGGCAGAGCTAGTGGTCATGGTGGTTCTCACTTGGACATTCTCTTTAATAATTTACTTAAACCTGATAAAAGAGAAGAATTTGTTAAACAGTTTAATAAATATGGGTGGAGTTTGGCAGCTCCAGCAATTATAAATAATAGAGAGTAATATTATGGAAGAATATCCTTATATAGAGGTTGTAGACGGTAAAGAGTACACCTATATTAATATGGGTACGTACTATGTAACTAACTTAGAGACTGGAGACAGAAGACTTGTACAGAGAGAAGTGCCATTCTTATTCGATGATGAGTATGATACAGGTGTAAAAGATGAAGATGATACTGATTGCTTAACTGGGCATGAAGAGATTCTTAACCCATTTAAAGCAGAATATGATGAGAATGGTAAGGAGATATTTATACCTAAAACCAAATGAAGTAATACAAGGGTTTCATTCTTCGCCAAGAAGTGTAGTATATAGCACTACAAGTAATTATACATACGTTAGTGCTAACCCAACTGGAACTCAATGGACTGCTGCAACCACTAGACCACAACTACAGGGTTTGACTAAAGGATTGTATGTAAATGAAGCTGGGACTAATACATTTATGCTTATAGGAAATAATATGAAGAGTGTGTCTACAGATAGGGGTAATAATTGGACTACATCTACACTAGGCGAATATACTCTTACTGATTTAATATATGTAGATTCAAATTGGTATGCAATTGGTTCGAATGGAACTAAAAGACTCCTATTGCAGAATACAGCTTCTACATTTGACCAAAGTAATAAAATACTTGACTTGCCTGACTATTCTAGACAAGTAATTAAAATTAATACATAACAGGTTGATATAATAAAGCCCGAGCCTAGTAATTAAACTAAGTTCGGGCTTTGTTGTTTATAATAAGATTCCGTCTCGGTAAGTGAGAATATGTCAGAGCACACTGTCGTAGACCACCAAGACGAAGATGTAAAAACTATCTTAGGCTTTGTGCCTAGCATCTACTGGCAACCCAGATGTAAAACGGGTTGCTTCCTTTATTTTAGTATATAAAGTTACTTAATCATCTCTAAGTGACAATTATAGAACTTTAGAAATTCAGGTTCTTCTACTTGGTAATACCATTCTATCATCTTATCAATAGCATGGCAGGCTTCTTCATTGTCTATATGCTCTTTACATTCTGGCTTAACAAGTCCATTACATTGTTCCTTTAATGGGCAATTGTAATCTTTACTTACCCAACACTGCTTCTTATCTACATCCTTATTATAATAATAATTTAATTGTTCATCAGTCATAATTCATTTAAGGTTTATACTCACGGACTTTAGCTTCAAGGTTACTAGGTAACTCTTCTGTTACGTGATGTATTCCTGCATCTGAACCTAACAAGTAAATAGTGTTATTATTGCATACATAAAGATACTTACTTCCTCTCCAATATCCCTTACCTGTACGTACTTTAAATACTACATCTATTTTATAATTCGTTCTACAATTCATACCGTAACCTGGCTTTATAGGTGGGAATTTAGTAGTAATTGCCCAGTCATTCCATTTGCTCATATTTATATTAATTTATTACACAGCCGTAGTGTCTATAGAGAATGTCACGTACCACCAATATAAATCATCTGCATTATCTATCCCAACTTCTAGTAGCTGTGACCAATTTACTCCTTTATATTTCCTTAAGTTTTTAAGCACATTTAGAACATCTTCCATAGAATTAATAATACATCCTTCAGCCCCATTTGTTCCATTGCTAATTGTCATATAAACTTGTAATTTAGATTTACCTCTAGGAACAACGGCAAATGTTTCATAATGGTCTTTTATGTTCAAAATAATATCTTCTATATGTTCTAGAACATTGGCTTGTAAGGGTTCGCCAGTCAGGTTACACATTCTTAAGCCTTTGGGGGTTCTTTCATAATATAAATGCTTTAAGGACCCAAGTGTATCATACCAAGTTCCAGAGTTAAACAGTTTAATTACTTGTTTACGTTCCTCCTCATTATAAGGACTCCACCTATTCCCAAATCCTCTACTGGTTCTATCATTGTATGTTTCTGTTCCTGATTGTACTATATAGTCAATAATAGTGTCCAAATTAGATTCTACTATTTCGTTAGCGTAGTCTAAGGGATACTTTCCGTCAACTACTTTAGTAGTATCAGCCTCAAGAATGAGATATTCTTCATGCGAGAACAATAGCTCTCTGGTTTCGGAAGTAGAGAATATGCAGGCATTTGTGTCAAATAGAAAGCTGTCAGCCTGATGTTTTACCCCTGTTAGACAGTCAATACAGAATTGTTTTATCTTATCTCTTTGTGCCTTTAGTGATGATGCTATATCATTACAATTGAACTGTAAATTTATAGATTGCATATCAAAGTAAAGGATTAGCCATTTATTATACTCCTCATTTATCATAGTTCATCAATCAAAACTTCCAAAACTAGCTACTAAGCTCATTGGTATGTGTATTGTATCTTTTACTCTGCGAGTACCGTCCTCATCACAATGATTCTCAATACCTCTTCCCAATATTATTGATTTGTCGTCCATATATGCCAAGTAGCCCACTGTGGTTATCAAATTCTCATCTGGGCATTTTCCTAGTATATGTCCTCCACGCAATACGTATCTATTATCCCAATGAACCCACATAGGTTCTCCTACTTCATATCCTAGTTTCTGTACATTTAATTTATTATCCATATTAACTACCTACAAGTATTTTAACATTACCAGTCTCTATATCGAGAGTAGCTTTCTCAAGCCATAAATCTTCTATACGATGTCCCCATATTCCATACTTACCTGGATTCTCTTTCTCCTCCTCATAAATCCCTTTATATGCAAGGGTTATTTCATTTATTAAATCATGTAAGATACTACATTTAGCAGTAAATGTATATGGATTCTTTAGTGGATAGTCAATAGTCACACTTACTGTATGGTTTTTAAAATAGTTATCAACGTCACTAAAGAGAAAGACTCCTCGGCTACTGGAGAAGTCGCAGATTTTTATATGCACTCCCTTAGGTATTATACTATGTTCTTTCTCTATTGTGAACTTAATAGGAAGCCTATTTATTACTTCCTGCATATCAAAGTCCTTGTCACCATATACACCTATTCCAGATTCTTTATGCTGAACATACACATAATACATTAGCCTATATTGATTGTCTCCTACACAAACATCTAGCTCATGCATACTAATATCATAATCTGGATTTAATTCCCTAATTTCATTTAGCCTATCATTCTCCATAACTCATTAATTACATACAAGTGTGAACTAATACATCTCCCTCACTATATTCTCCTAGATAGTTATCATTAAAGATTGCACAGATGATTTGGTTTGCTTGTTCCTCTGTTATCAAATTGTTCTCTAGTAATTTGTCTACTAGGACGGGTACTATCTCCTCTACTTCATCAACATTAATTAATCGCTTTCCCATTCCTCTTCTAGTGTATTATATAATTTAATAAAATCTTCTCCTTTATATTCACATATACATTCATTATCCTTATTAAAGATAGTAAGCATGTGCATATCCTTAGACTGACCTTCAACTACGTATGAATACATTCCATGTACAAGTTGATAGTCAGTATGTTTCTCATTCCAGTTATTTACAAGTTCCTTCATCACTAAGTGTTATTCCATTACTAGCATAAGATATAAATGTACCTGTGTCATATGGTCTCCAGCCACTATTATCTCTACGTATAGTAGTTGTCTGTCCTACGTTAAATTGTGGAATCTCTACTATGTTATCAAGAACTCTAAATAAGTCCTCTATTGATAAGTTTGGAAGTATCTGATGTAAATTCTCTAATGTCTTTCTAACGTCAATCATAATAGTATATTTTAGCAAATTGTACATCACCTATACTAATATTAGGCAGTAATACTTTATATAGTTCTGTAGATTCAAATGTATCTTTATATTCCCTAGGAACTAACAGAGTATCAACATGATGTCCTCTAGATATTCTAGCTAGATAGGAAATTTTACTATCATCAAAGTCTGTAAGTTCCAACATAATGGCATTATGATGCCTAGGACAGTTCCCACTAAGTATTATCATAATTACTTCTCCTGTAGTAAGATTCTCATCTCTTCCTTCCAGTTCTTATACCACTGTTCATTAATAAGGTCTTCTGATTCAATTAATTCAATCAAATCCTTAGTGCCATTATGAATTTGGCTACATAAATACTGTGCTAATTGGTTCTTTAATTCATCCATAATTATTAGTCTTTAGTTTTAACATAAAGTTGGCAATGGCAAGTCCCTTCTTCCATTTCCCTAAACTCTTTACACATACATACTGTATCTTCATCTCTTACTAAAGAGCATGGACAATACTTCTTACCATACTTCTCTTTATTCCTTTTAAGTCCTGCTAGGACTGTTTCCTTTACTTCTTTATTATCAGTTACTTTAATCATTGCGCTGACGCTGTATACAGTTCTATGTTTAGGTCTATTTCCCCACCAGGAAATCTAAATACTCTACCAGAATTATTCATTTTGACCCACTTTCCAGATGAAGGGAATGTTACTCCTTCTGCCCAATTCTCAGATTGAGAATCTACTGCTAATGTAATTTGAGGCACTTGCCTAAGCATCATGTATCCCTCAAAACGTATCCAAACAGGTGTATTATATGGGTCTTGGTTAGAAGGTGCTAATTTCTCTAAGTAATATTTAAGAGGCTTTGCTAAAGTCTTAGTGTACGTTCGTTCTCCTTGCTCTAATCTTGGAGTAATTGTAAAGTACATAGTATTGTCAGAATACTTAAACAGCTCTCCATTCACTGAACTCTCATTAACAAATGAGAAACGTACTCTAAATTGCTGTATATTATTAATTGGCATATCCTGCCAACCATAATGAAGGATTACATTTGGAGCAGTTATAGCTGCCTCTATACCTTCTAACTCTACTAACTGATTATCAGTATAACTAAATCCACTTTTAATCTGACATCCTAATTCAAGTGCTCTAGCTTTAGTACAGCACTTATTATCAATTACCGAGAGAGTTCCCCCCCCCATAGTCTTAGCTTCTAATTCTGTTGCTATTTTACTCATGGTTCTTGTATCGTTCTGTAATATTAATTAAATCCTTGTTGTCATGCAGTAACTCTAAGAAAGCCTTGTCTACTGCTATATCAAATGCAGTATTAGTAATGATTGGTTCTTTATGCACTCTCTCAATCTCTTCTCTAATCATTTGTTCAGATAATTGAGTGTATAATCGTCTGGTATAATCATTATACCAAGGCTCTTTAAATGTTACTATAATTTCTTCTCCTGTCATAAATATATTGTCTTTAGTAATCCAGGTAGGCAATACTTCCAGCCTGGATATATGTACGCATTCCTATATAATGCTTCTTCTACTAATTCTACTTCTTGTGTTATCATTGATTAGCCTTTGCTCTTGCTAAATAGTCTCTAGTTTGCCATCTGCCATCATATTCCATATCCCATGGAGCTACCTTATTTAGTATTTGTAGTAGCTCCTCACCACTTATAGAGTCTCTATGTTTGAGTGTATGAAGTATTTCATCCTTAAGGTTTCTAATATAGAAGTCTCTCATATGTATGTTAGCATATAATTCCTCATATACTCTGCTAATTCATAGTCATTAGTCTTTAATAATTCTAGAGCTCTCTGGTCTACATTATCATAATCACCTGGTATTTGTTCTAGTTTCATTGAAGTTTCTCTAAGTTCTTTACTATTGTGAATAGCTCATCTGGTTCGAATGATGTGATATCATTAATAACATCAACCATATACTCTTTAACTTCATCTGGAGTCATTATTTTAAATTCATCCTTAGATAGACCTTTAGTTTTGATAAATTTACTAAATATGTCTATAATCTGGACTAAGTTGTGCTTATCTTGTAAATAGAACTCACCCTTCTCTGGATGAGATGCTAATTTAAATATATCTGCATTGTCTGTAATTACTTGTTCGTATTCCTCATCACTAAGAAGATTCATTAATGCTACAGCTTTATCGTATAGCAATTTAACTTCCTTCTCTTCATACTGCTTATTAATTCTATCAATATGTCTCATTATTAGCGAATGTTATTATAAATGCAAGATAGTTGCATTAAATATTCAATACCAGCTCCATTAGCTAGTCCGTCTTGCAATTTATTTAATAATTCTAATTTTACATCTGTTGTTTTATTGTCTAACTTCACCCAGTTAGTTGCCTTTGATTCATTACATCCTAAATCAGTATTTACTGGACATTCTGACAAACTAGTCTTTAATATTTTTACTTCATCTACTTCTTTACTTGTTAAGTCTTTAACTTCTTTGGCCATTGTTATAAATTTTAATTGTTATTAAATTCTACGATTTAAGTTCGCAAATATATTACTATTTAATTTGACAATACAAAATTAGTTATATATTTCAATATTACCAAATGGTAATATAATTATTAATATATATTATATATTGCCAACTCAAATTCACAGTTAATATTAAGTATATTGCCAACTCGGAACTTCATGACGTGCTGTGGCAATCTGCGCCCCTTCGGGGCTTGCTTGCAATTAGTAAGATGAATAGAAATTAATATATATTGCCAACTCACAAGTACAGGTGCTCAAAATCACACCCCCTCCCACCCCGGGAGTGGGTTATCATATTATATATTGCCAACTCGGATGCTAGGTGAATATTGCAAGATTTGTGTATATTGCGGATACGACAGGCGTGTTACCCTTCACACCCCTCACCCATGTTTGGAGAAAATCAAAAGATTTATATCATTTGGTTTTGCTTTATAATATTCATTTTAAAATTATTAGCTTATGTACACTATTTTATCAAACGGTTTAGTTCGTGTTAATCTCACAGGTTGTTATATCACAATGTCAGAATATAAAGAACTAATTGCAAGCGTATAAAATTAAATTAAGAACGGGTAAATAAGCCCGTTCTATATTGTTTCACTAATAAATTATTAAACTATGAATTTAGCAGAATTACAAGAAGTTAACAAGAAGTTACCGAAAGCAAGCAAAAACGAAATTGCGGCGGCTTTAAACCGTTTGGGTGTTAATCCTGATTCTATCAAGGTAGGCGACAAATTGAAATTTCCCGCTGAAATTAACGAATTTAACGGAACTATTACAAAGGGCGTTGTAAATGGCAATACGTTCTTTCAAGTTGCCGTTGAGGTCAATGGAGTGGCAAGAAACGTATCTATAAACTCTTTGTTCCGGTCTTTCAATGACAGGGAGAACGGCAAACGTATTACACCGGTTGACATTCTTCCAGAAGCGGACAAAGACAAATGTATTTTCAATATGTTTGAAAATAAGACAATAGCGGAATGTCTTGCAGATTTACAGGGCACAGAGGTAACCGCAAAGGCTATTGAAACGTTTGAAAGCGTCGCAAGGGACGGCAGTCAAATGAACGTCAACGTTATTGCTTACTGCAAAGAATAACAAAGTATTTCTTATTGAAAGGCACATTTAGAAAGTCTATTTGTGTCTTTCTTTTTATCATGCTTATTCAGATATATTTGTTAGTATGTAGTTAGCCGAATAGCGAAATGAAAGCGAAGAAATCAAAATTAAGAACTGTATTTGGACGTAATCGGAACGATGCAATTCATGCAAATAATGGTATAATGTATAAACTGACAAATCCTCTGTTTGAGGAAGCAGTAGGTTATTATTTGCTTGAACAAATCTCCACTTGGAGTGGGACGAGATATAAAGTACTAAAGTACGTAGTTCAGACCGTTTGAATGTGTAAAATGAATATTATTAAGAGTATGTAGGTCTGTGATAGATATACATACTCACCTTTTATTCGAGTTGACAATAATAATATATATTTATGGACTACATCGAAGACGATTTCACAGATGCTCTGATTGACGCAATTTGTGGGGAAAATTTGAGTAATAACAATTAAAACCTCATGGTGTATAGGTTAGCCATGCGCACATTTATGGTATTCGAATACATTCATCCAAGCGGAATTAAACTACGTCCAGCTAGACCTTTGACTAACAGCATATTATACATTTACAATCCAATTGGCAACGAATGGATGCATTTGTGTAAAGAGGACATGCATGGACATCTAGAGCTATTGACATGCTTTAGTAATGGTACTACCATGTATCAAGTGATTGAAGGTCTTAAGAAGGTAGTAGAGTATTGGGGAGATGACTATCTCGTAGGTCGTAGAGACTTTTACAAAGAGATTATAGACATCTATTCCTCACACCGATAACATCACAGGGTTTAGCTCTTCTAAGTAGTTGCAAATGCTTAGAATCCTTTACATGCAAAACGGACATAATGCATGTATTGCCCAAATTAAGACGTTCCTGTTTCACGCGTTAAAGCAGGAGTCCATTATGGTTGTTTTAATTACATTAATCTTTAAGTTTTAAACAGCGTCCTACATTGTTTGTGGGTTTTGGTATGGCTCCTCTGCCAAGTAATGCGTACAAAGAGCCACTAATCAAAAACCTCACACTGAATAGGTAAAGTGTACATAGTTATGAGTAAATACGATGATTGTCATAGAGTTGACAATAGATATACCACAGCTATAGGAATGAGCGTGTGGAGATTCTTCAATGTTGGCAAATATAAGAATCAGAAAGTGAAAGACGTCTGTTACTTCAATCCATTCTATGTAGCATGGTGTCTGGAGAACTGGCAGGGATTCAGTCTTACTAGCTACGAACGTTTCAATTACATGAAAGGACTGGAACGTCAGTTAGAGAAAGACCCTGAAGACCAAGAACTCATCTTAAAGGTGAGTAAATGCAAAACCATTGTATGATTACTTTCGTAGGAATAATATAATCTACCACCATAATGGGTACGCCCGGAGACTAAGGAGTGTGGCACAGGAAGGTGGATTCCTTTACTTGTAATAATATTTTTGTTCGTTTTATTACAGCATATCCTCCCGTGACGGGAGTGGCATCATGACTAAGCCTTTACGTGGCGATGCTATAAGTAAGTCAATAGACTGAAACTAATTAGTTCTTTATTAACGTTTCACTAAAACCTCGTGAGTGTATAGGGAACTCATTAGATTAATTATGAAGACATTAAAATCATCTCTCAAGTTCAGTGTAGTAGAAATCACACCGAAAGATGCAGAAGTACTATTGTCAAAGTATTTGCACAATCGGCCTATTTCTAGAGACAATATCAACAAGTATGCTATTCAAATGTCTGAAGGTAAATGGCATTTGAACGGTGAGGCAATCATTATAAATGATAAAGGTCTTACTGATAACGGCTATCATCGTCTAGCAGCGTGCATACAGGCAGGTGTTCCATTTCAAACTGTGCTCATAGAAGGTGTTAAACATGAAACTTGGACTACCATAGATACTGGTAAAACAAGAAGTGCAGGTGATGTGTTTGGAATCATGGGCATTACTAATCCTACCCAGAAAGCTTCCATTGTGGCTAAATATTACGCTTTGACCAAGGGCTTGAAAGGTTTGGCTGATGCTGGCGCTCTTCACAGACTTAGAGGGACTGGTCTGACTCGTCAAGATTTGTTGAACATGTATAGAAAGCATGAAACTACCTTTGATGAGGTTACAGGACTTGCACTCAAGTACAAGAAGTACACTAAAGGATTACTCCATGCATCTATGATTGGTGGTGTAACAGCTTATCTTGTTCTTGATAAGAAGCATAAATTAGATACTCTTGACGACTTCTGGAACAAAGTATCTACAAGCACACTTCCGTTGTATACGAGTGGTCGTAATCGTTTGCTGTCTGTGCGTGGTCAGGACAAACAAAAGGTTGTGACTGACCTGTGGAATAAATATATCTCTTCTAAAGAGAACATCCGCGTTAATATCACGTCTGCAATAATCTTTAAGTAACCAAAGGAGTGTGAGATTTCCATATTTTAAAACCTGGCAGTGAGTAGGTTAACTGCCAACTTATCTATGACTAATGAATTAGCAGAGGAATACAGAAAGCTTAAACGTAACTTAATACCCATATTGTTACAGACATGTGGTAAAGAGCGTTTATGTGATGCTGTAGACAAATGGTTATTAGTAAAATCCGGTATCAAAGTAATATCTAAATCATGGTATGAAGGTGGATTGCCTGGTAAAGAGTATGTGGTAATTAAGGATACTTCAGTACTTGCCAGCTATCCCTCTAAAGGTGCTAATTATGAACATCGTCTTGCGAGGTATAGAGCCTACACTAAGGCATTTAACCATGTAAGAGAAGAAGGAATATCTTTGGCTCCTATACAGGTTGATAAATTTACCAAAGTACTTGTCAATGGAGTAACACTATGCCTTATCGGAACTTTTGAAGATAAATCAGAGAATGACTTTATCAAAGAGATATCTGGTAAGGTTTACGTAAAGGCAGGTACTAATTCGGTAGATGTTATTAATCTACAAACTAGAAGAACTAAAAGATATAAAGTTCAGTACACATGAAACTATACTTTAACTATACACAGAACTTCATCCTTGCAGATTGTGAGGGTGAGGTTATTGATATGAGAACTGGCCAGCCTTCTGATGCCAAACTACAATCTCGTCTTAATAGCTACAAAGATGAAACTACATCTAAGTGGATTCCTATTAAGGACTTAGGAGATTTGTATGATATGTCAGATAGTGATGTGACAGTTTCTGGCAGCTTAATCACGATGTCCATTGACGGACATAAGGTTACAGCTAGACATAAGGTGTCAGCAGGAGTTAATTATGTACAACTGACTGGACACTTCCCTCGCTACTTCTGGAAAGGATTTGCTAACTTATTAACTAAGTAACAATGTTATCGCAGATACAATTTAGGAAACAGAGAATACCATGTACTCTCAATCATCAATCTGTTACTTCTCGTGAAGGTAAGTTGCTTCTTGGGTTTGGAACTAACCAGCCCATGATGCAGCAAGCCGAAAGACAAATCGCCAAATATCAAGTTCCCTATGAGACATCTGATTTAAATGGCATGCTTTCAATCATTATCGATTATTCTATTATCAGCAGTGTAACAACAATCTAACCTTTAAACAATGGATATAAAGAACAGCCCTATAGTTAAACATGCAATTAACAATGACAAATCTCTTCTTCCCGGAATCATCGCTTACAGCTGCAAAGAAGCTATGGTAATGGCTAAGAGAGAATGCGGTGATTTTATAGACTTCGCCAAGGAGTGGATACAGTCCTCCAAACAGCTTTGCGAAGAAGAGAACATTCCATGGGAACAGATTAGGGCAGCAACTGGAGATTCTATTGATAATTATATGTCATAATCTCCTTTCCGTCTAAAAGAGAGTCTGATGAGTCGTTGAAAATTACGACGAAACTTCACTATGATTTGGCACGTCACGGTGGAGTCACTCTTAACCAATATTAGTAATTATGAAACTCACTAAGAATAAGAAAGACAATATAATAATTAGTTCTGCCATTGGAGCATTAGTAATTATTAATATCATGTTGCCTACAGCTGGCGATTTTACATATGTAGCCGGAGCTATAGGTATTGTTGCGGCCATAGGAGTCTGGTTCTTACCAGACTAATCAAATAATTAATAAATCAAACTCTTTAAATTTAGAAGGAAATGAAGAAATTACAAGAACGCCTGAAAGCTGGTATTGATTTCAATCCAAAGAAAGACCCATGCTATGATTCTATCGTAGAAGAAGCTGAAACTATTCTTGGGCATGTGCTCGATGCCGCTGAAGGCAAAGAAGTTCCTTACAAGAACTTCACTGTTGGTGGCGGTTATGACGAAAGGAAAGACTGTGAAATCGTCATTGTTCGTGGCGACGGTGAAAACTTGCTCGTTATGGAAGTTAAAGACGAATCTATTCGTGTTCAACCTCATGAACGTCATGCTGTCACTCTGAATGAGGATGACGAAGCTTCTGCCCGTGAAATCTTTGACATTCTTATGAAAATGAGAGACCAAAGACAAGGCTCTACATTTAAAGTCGAAGAAGGCAAAAAAGCTTTGTTTGAGTTTCTGAAGGATATATCTAAGGCTATCGGTGCTGATGTTGAAGGTGTTGAAACGCCAGAAGAGCTATTAAAAGCTCTCAAGGCTAGAGAAGAAGGCAATGAAGGAGCCATAGAAGATTTGATGCGTGAACAACGCATTCATCTTACTATGCACATGCTTGACTGTTCCCGTGAGAAGGCAGAGAAGATTGTAAAGAACTTTGAAGAAGCTGTGAAGCGTTAATAATGCCAAGAGAGGATTAGTTTAATGGTAGAAGGCTAGTTGCGAACTGGCGGAGGGAGTTCGAATCTCCCATCCTCTCCAATCATTTTAAAGTTTTGTTTTGTATTTTGAGTTTGCCCAGCCATGTTGTGAAACACACTTGGGCTTTTAATTAATAAGTGTATGAATCAGAATGCAGTTAATTCTTTAAGGAATGCCAAGAGGCATATTCTTATTAGCGATGTTGATAAGTTCAATAGCTATTTATTGTATTACATATTAAATGTTATATATGGAACGCATGACCATATTAAATTAAATACGATACGTGAAAGACTTGAACGTGAGCTTAAATGGTCATTGGACGAGCATATTCCTGATAAGGATGTAATTAGAGAATGGCTTGACAATGATTACCCTCCTATATGCATAACAGAGTTATCGTTTGACAGTTGTATTAAACTTGCCAACGATTTCCCAGATTATGAAATTGTAGTTTATAGTTGGATGAAACATGAAGGAAACTTACCATTTTAAATGGAACAAATAACTCGTAAGCTGCCAAGTCCATAATGGGTACGCCACTTAATGTGGCACAGGAGGATACTGGCTGCTATATTCATTATTTTAAATGAGACTCCTGGCATGAGAGTATAATCATGCCACTTATGGGCCATACATGGAATTGATTCATGATGACTGGGTAGTAAGACGTGTAGAGTTCGTACCAACTCTTTAATAATGATACGGCAATTTAAGTGGAAACACTACTTACAGAATGGCAGCCTAAGCTGCTGGCTTAATTAGTGGACGTCATTGATTAAGTCGGGTTAATTGGAGAGACCTAGAAACAGAAGAGGTGTGGGAAGAAGCATATAGGGCAGCCCACTTAACTTGAAAGCCAAAGGTTAGTAAAGCTGAAATCTCCACTACCTATCTATGGGTTACAAATAGAAACGTTCTCCAACGTAAATGGAGTGGTGGAGCGACCGTTCGGTCAAGCCCAGTTTGGTAGTTTGTGAACAACTAAGTCGTAGCCCTACGAGGGAGACGTAATTGGTGAATTAACACTCGGCTTCTTAGTAAAACTACCTACATGCTGAACTCAACAGCTGATGTAATAAAATAGAGACACACGTAATCTTATTATTTAGAGTTGTGAAGACCGCGGTTCGAGTCCGCGATGGTCCACTATTATTAACGTTTAAATATCAATTTTATGGGAATATTTATTATTGCAGTGATTGTTTTACTTATTTGTGTATGTCTTTCGCGAGTAGGGTCTAAAGACCTAAGAGAAGTTGCAGTGGAAGTTGAGATTATATTCTCAATAGCAACAGTTGGGGCAGCGATTTCATTACCATTCGCTATTACAAGGAATATTCAAATTATTGGCAAGCACGCAGTGCTCAAAGAAACATTGGAGGCTACTGATAGGAAGAATTACTATCTTATATCTAGTGATGTCTTAAGGCTTAATTATACCATCATGAATCATAGGAACTTTGTAGACAACTTCTGGATTGGGATATGGTATGATAAGGACGTAGCTAAATTGGAACTATTAAAATGAAAGCAAGGTTATTAAAGAAACTTCGCAAGGAGTCAAAGAAGCTGAAATTAATAAGGGGTGAGGATTATCAATACATAGTTACTGATAGTCCTCATGACATATTAAGACCAAAGCTTGATACTTACTACAGTGGCACATACTACTGTGGTCAAGAATTATTATTTGACGAAGATGTAATTGCATGGTTACATCAATGCAGACGTAATTGGATTCTGTCCGAGGTTAAACGAATGCGTGTACATCTGCGTAAATCTCGAATTAGAATATATAAAGAGTAATTGTTTCACTAAAAGTTATTGAAATTATGGGAAAGAGGTCAATATCCGACGATGACATCGTTCGGATTTTTAACATGGTAAAGACAATGAATCCTGGGCCTTTTAAGATTACAGATGTAGTCAGGGATTTAAAGAAGAATGGCTTCCCAAGGCCAGAGAACTTCATGGCTGTTTTGCGTAAGCAGGGAGTGATTGAACCTGACGGTGCTATCTATACTAAAGGATTTATATGGAAAGAACATGGCCCTTTGTATAAGACTAGAGTCATTGAATTGATAACTATCAGCAGGAAAGAAATGGCTAAGATACAGAGAGATGCATATGCTAAGAGAATGGCTATTAAAGCTGGCACTTACGTAGCACCTCCTAAACCTAAGCCACAAGCTGAAATGGAAGCTGTTACAGAAGCGGAAGAAGACAAACATCTGATTCCTATTACACAGGCTGAAATGGAAGCAATCAAATTCCTGAAATCGAGAGGTTATAGAATCACTAAATTAATAACAGTTGAACAGATAGTATGAAGTTTACAGTACAAGGGAACACGCCATTCAGTGCACACATTTGCCAATATCTATATGATTTGGAAAGCAATTTTGCTAAGGAGAAACTATCATTACCACTTAGTCAGATTATAGCTCATATCTTATATGGGACTAAGAGAATCAGACTTGGTAATGAAGCTATTCCGTCCGAAGCAATCACTATTTTGGAAGAATGTATTGAAGCTAATCAGCCAATACCAGTCAATTGTATCTTCGGCAGTTCTGAATCGGAGAAAGACTATGTTGACATTGCTGAATTTCAATCTCTTCAAACGTTGAAGGATATAAGCAGGAGAGTTGCTAAATTCTACTATCCAGGCTTGAACATAAGACTAGATGTAGTAGGCGATTCAAAATATGTTAGTAAGGTGATGAGACTGGCAACAGTCTTAGGTGGTTTTACCATAGGCACACACCAATCAGCTATTAATGTATCATTCGCTCACTACCGGCCAGCACACTATTATTATAAGTCTATTCCGTCTCGAAACATTCTACGAGGTGGATATGTTCCAGCTTGGGATGGTAGAGGTTATTTATACTTAGAATCCCCACATGATATTGTGAGTATGATAACTACAGCTGACAATCCTGACATTCTTTCGACGACTGTGGTGTTAGAAGCAAACGAAGAGACGGTAGACCTTCGTGTAGACTATCTAATACCGTAAATCCACTATTGACGAATAGTGGTAGCAAAACTTGGTCTGAAGAACCAGTAGACATATTCCGGAGTATGTCTATGACTTAAAGGCTATATCAAAGAGTTGAAACCTGTATCTATTCGAACAGTAGGAGTTCACCTGATTAAGCATCAGAAAACAGTAGTGCAAATCTACTATAGATATTGTGTAAGAGAGAATCTACACGGTCTGCATTATATAATCAGCATGCAGATAGGTCACCAAGCAAACCTCTTTCCTGCCTGGTCAAGTGTGCATTACGGTCTGTAAGTGGCGAGCGGGTTAACGTATGTCCAATTGCCGTAATGCCGCTTGTTTATTGTTTAGAATAAAGAAAGACTCTCATAACAATAAATTTAAACAAAGAGATGGAAATGAAAGGAGCACAAAGGCCAAGGAGGCCTTACCCTAATGCCGCACGTCAAAGGCGGGATGAGAATAAACCTAAGTTTGTGGATAATAATCAGTTATTCATAGACCAGTTTGTTAATCTTAAGAAATGTCTTCAGCCACGTACCTACGTGCAAGTGGTTAAAGATATGTATCCTTTATGGAAAGCTAATCCATTACTATGTACTAAGTTTATTGCATATACGAGAATGATAACTCGTAAATGTAGAATAATTACCCCGGAAGGAGTTATACAACTTGATACACAGCAAGGAGAAGGTTTGAAGAATGAAGGTATAATGAGAATGTTGTGGTTGGCAATCTATCACAAACCCACATTCCATGCCAACATTGCTTATTTTGCAGCAGCTGGATGCTGGAAAGATTTCATTACTATGATGGCTTTAGATGTTCAACTCCATGGCTTTAAGCACAGATTGGATTGGGACTTCTTCAAGAAAGTCATATTCGCAGGTCTTGCCAACGGTCAGACATGTGATTTAGTAAAGAAGTATCTTCCTCGTGTTCGTTCCAGTGTTGCATGTAAGACAGATGAGGCAAAAGCACGTAACACAGTAGCCAAATTCTTGGCGGAAGGCCTTTATGGTAAACCTAAGGATGAAGGAGACTATTCAACCTATCGTAAATATAGGAAGATGAAGAATAGCGGGAAAGCAGCCCAATGGCAGCAGTTAATCAGTCAAAAGAAATTCTTGGAAATCGATTTTGACACTGTTACTGGAAAGGCGCTGGCACAGCTAGTAGGCTCTAAATTCCTCAAACATCAAGGTCTTAAAGAGAAGTATCAGAACTGGTTGAAGAACCGTAAGAAGCCCTCTAATAGCGGATTTCTACATACTCTGTTCAAACCATACGGATTGGATAAAATTGCCGAAGAGATTCCAGAATTTATGGAAACTTCTATTAATGCAAGTTTCAATGTATTTGTTGATAATGCTAAACGCAATAGAGTAGCTCCGTTGTTGGTAGTAAGAGATATAAGTCATTCTGCTAATGGTGAGATAGAGAATAGCGAAACATCTGCTTACAGTTTGGGTAAAGTATATGCTTTATATCACTCTGAACTACTTCCTACAATATTCAAGAACTCCTATGCCGTGTTAGAGGATAACATGGTTCTACGTAAGTTCAAAGGTCAGAATGTCATTGAGAAATGGAAATCTGACAAAGAAGAAGCATTATGCCAGAATCCTTCTATTATTAATATAGCAGAAATGCTGTGTAAAATGAAAGAAGATTATGGTGTGGATGAAGGAGAGTTCCCTAGAGGCTGTGTGGTAATTACTAACCATACATATTTTACCAAGTTGAACAACCAAGCATTCGTGGAATTTAAGCAAAGACTGCTTAAAGCAAATTTCAGTAAGGAATTTGTAAGAGCATTCAAAGTTATTATTTGGAGAGTTCCTTTAGCATATAGAGGAAGACCTAATGTAGCTTTGGTTCCAGGAGTGTCAAATTGCTTCTTAGTAAATGGACTTAATAATTCAACATCCTCATTTATTACTGGAGAGAAGAGGTTCCAGGTGCCTAAAACCACTAGAGACATCTTTAAGCATGCTATGAATCAAGAGTTGCTTAATATGATGATTCTAGAGAAGGATGTTGTCAAGAAGAATGCAAGCGTGCAGAAGAAGCCTGTGAAGGCCTAAGTATTTCGCGCACCGTTTATTTAATAGTTGAATTAATGTTCTGATTGGATAGAAGATAGATTTCATTATGCATGGAGAAGAGCGCATATTTGGTATAGTAATCTTTGTGCATATCTAGTAACACTAGGTGGGAATTTATTGGATGATTCCATAGGGACTGGATAGAGATATAGTTCAGTGGTAGAACAGCTAAAGTCAATCTTTAGAAGAACATCAGTTCGAATCTGGTTATCTCTACACCATTTTATTAATATGATTCTTTCAACATATGCAGTGTCATTTCTATCTCGACTCATAGTCATTATTACGAGTTAAAGTATCTGCAATTGTTGAATAACTACTAAGCTCATCGGTTCGAGAGAATATGTGAGCTTAGTTTAATACCGAGCAAACTTCTATCGTATTTAATACATATTAACTTTTATATGTGGGAAAGATTCATTACCTTTGCACTCACAATTCACAGTTAATATGGATTGTGTGATTCGGGTATGCGCCAGAGTTGGGGCGGTCTGTAAAACCGTTGCCTATGGCTGAGTAGGTTCGAATCCTACCATGCCCACTCACACTGCGATAATTAAATACAATATCTGTTGAGGTCAAACTCGACAAACCCTTCTATGGTTCGAGAGAATAGTAGAAGTAAACTGCGGGATTCGTATAATGGTTATTATAACAGCCTTCCAAGCTGAAGATGACAGTTCAATTCTGTTATCCCGCTCATTATTAATAATAGATGAGATTATGAAAGAGACATCATTTAAGGCAGGTGTTATTGGTGGATTATGTGGAGTATTTACCTTCTTGGCATTATTTGCAACCACAAGTAAAGCATCAATTAATGAGTCTGCTGCTACTAATGGAGATTATAAAATCAACAGAGTGCAGTATGAATTTATTAACGAACTAACCATTTATAAGGTATCAGGTCCTGGTATTCCAGGTATTAAGTATGTGCTTAGAGATTCCGAGAAAGGTGGTTTATGTGTATTAAATCCATGAGTGAACACTGTCTTATTAAGAAGAATACTCCAGAACTTCGTAAGAAACTAGAGGATGCTGGGTTAAGTGTGTGTATATGTACTACATTTGAGGATGCTGATTGGCTTAGTTGCTGGGGTTCTCATATGTCATATGATGTACATGGTGTGTATCCGGATGACGTGGACGATTTGTCTAAAGAAGCCTATCTGGAGATGTATCTCAAGGAAACGAATCCGATTATATGTGAATCGGACGATGAGTTTATTAACATGTGTAAACAAATTAAAGGGAAATGATTATGCGGTAGATTACTTACAAGCCACCATAAGATAGTTGATTATTAATTAAGGCAATTTATTTATTAACAATTAACTATCATGGCAACAATTAAACAATTTAAACAAGAAATCGCGAATTTAGTAAAAGCACAGAAAGCAGCTAAGAATATTAATGACTGCTCATCAGTTTATTACAACAGAGGAAGATTACATGCAATGTATGTAGCTTATTACATATTAAAGCATAAACTAATCGGAGAAGCTATGAATGAGTATCTAGCTAAAGTTATCAAAGAATGGAAATCACTTGAAACTCAAGGTTGGTGTGGTTATTCTAAGATGTATAGTGGAGAGAAGTATTTCCGAGAAAGAGTTGATTCACTGATTGATACATATTCTGATGAAGAGATTGTATGTGCTGATAGACCAGAAGCTTGATGCAGTTTATGGTTGTGTACAAGGAGGTCATGCAGTAGCGCAGTGGTTATTAGAACATCCTAAGCAGGATTGGAATAATAACTACTTAATCTACTTATATGCTGACTTAGACAAATGGAAAGTAAGATTAGACTTAGTAAATAAGGACTATTCTTCATTCTATGAACCAGACCTTGGCAATCAATTAACAGCAATCGCATTACAAGATGACGGTCGCATGTTCAAGAAACTTAAATTAGTAAGAGAATGATATACAATCGAGATTATTATGTTAGTGTAGGAGATGACCATGTAGTTATCACTAAGAACCCTAATCCTCATTTAACCACATTAGAGGATTTAAAAGACCTCAACAAGAGGTATCTTTACAGAGAAGGGCAGAAGATTCTAACTCCTTTTGGCATCGAAACCATTAAGGAGATTATTAGAACTCATAGCAAGCAACGTGGCTACGAATGGTTAATCCTTGTAGAAGAGAATGGAAACCAATATACTCCATTTGAACTAAATGGCATAGTAGTCAAGGAACTTACACTTGAACAGTGGAATCAAATTATCGAATAGTTGATGAGTTGTGGGTAATCTCGTAAAACCCTCTGTCGCCCCATTACTTCAGTGGTAGAAGAGCAAATTCTAAACTTGTATGGCGTTGGTTCGAGTCCAACATGGGGCACTTGCGGTGGTGGAGCAATGGTAGCTTACTGGGCTCATAACCCAGAGACGACGTTCGAATCGTCCGACCGCAACTACAATCATTGTACATTTGCATTTTCAGAATGCTAAGAAGACAAACAGCAATTTCCTGTATGTTGGCATAAGTAAATGAATCTATTGTCTTCTGATGATGGGTGTGTAGCTCAGTCGGTTAGAGCACATCTCTGATAAGGATGAGGTCCCTGGTTCAATTCCAGGCACACCCACAATACAACAATTTTCAATAGCTTTGAATAAGAAGTCTTACAGCACGAAAGAAAGTGTTTCATATTTTATGATTTTAATTAAACTAAGAGACTTCTGTAGTTATGGGTGTAATTCAGTAGGTAGAATGCTAGGTTTGGGAACTAAACTTTAGAGTATAACATATGGATTATACAAAATCTAAAGGTAATATTACGGAATTAACCTGTCTTATAGGATTCATGTCGATGGGATTTGATTGTTCAATTCCCTATGGAGACAACTCCAGATATGACATAATAGTAGATGTGGGTGATGAACTTCTTAGAGTTCAATGCAAGTCTTCAAGTAATCCTATTAAGAATGGAATTAGAGATTTAGATGGTGTGTAGAGTGTTATAGATTGTCTTCTAGAAAGACTGAATGGCCCTCGAAAGAGGAGCTGAAAGAATTAATTAGAACAAAATCATTCGTTCAAATCGGTAAAGATTTTGGTGTATCAGATAACGCGGTTAGAAGATGGTGTAAAAGTTACAATCTTCCCACTAGGATGTCAGATATTAAATCTATTAACTCTAACGATTGGACAAATCTCTAAAGCATTAGTTCCTAGACCTAGTTGTCGCCAGTTCGAGTCTGGCTACCCATACTCCCTGTGGCATCCAAGAGAGGATGCTGATAATCCCATAATAGCAAATACGGACAACTACTCAGTTCGTGAGAATAGAGTAGTTTTAATAAGAACCATAATTAACACAATAATATATAGTTTCACTAAACAATCATCAAATCAACTCAACAATCAACCCAACAACTTTTAATTTATGATTTGATTAACCTGTTTCATAGTTAAGCCCATAAGTCGTATTGATATGTGGGCTTGCCCGAGAGGTTTAGGGGCTGGTCCGCAAAACCAGTTAGGACGGTTCGATTCCGTCAGCCCACTCTCGATTTAGTGAAACATAAGAAGGCGTACAGCACTAATCATTGTACAGTTTACATGTTTTTGATAACGCGCCTTCTGTGGATGATTCCGGAGCATGTATGGATATGCTATAGACTTTTAATCTATAGAACAGGGTTCAAGTCCCTGCGGAATCACATATGTACTAAGATTGTACATGATGTCAAAGAACGAGTTTAACCACTCAGTCTGTGAAGATAGAGTGGTTTATTTAGATTATTAATTTAAAATCAGATACATTTATGAGTAAGATTATTGGAGTATTGTTAGTAATTGGTTCTGTTATAGGAACAGTTGCTTGTGCAGCTCAACATCAATTTAATCCATTCACTGGAGTATTGTTGTTGCTAGTATTTTGCTTTGGTTGCTGTTTAGCGATGAGCTAGATTATTTATTTATTGACTAAAACTGATGTATTATGAGACTATTTAAGTTAATTAAGAAAGCAGTTCGTTGGTATTTCAAAGTGTCAGCTGATAGCTACACGTGGTATCCAACAGGAGTAGTTCCTTACCATAGGGATTAACTCCGATGCAATCGGGATAGGTCAATTAAACATTTGGGAAGGAAGCTTAAGTAGTATACAGCTG